>Ga0134125_10000829_pt1 | contig 40209 bp, 25 predicted proteins | sample KB31751_FD_96464 | JGI IMG/M metagenome (GOLD analysis project Ga0134125, IMG submission 96464) | Terrestrial soil microbial communities with excess Nitrogen fertilizer from Kellogg Biological Station, Michigan, USA - KB3-175-1 | ecosystem: Environmental > Terrestrial > Soil > Unclassified ...
AAGGTCGCGCTGGTGACCCCGAATGGGTCAACGTCGGCCAACGAGCTGATCTTCGACGCTGTCAATAAGGCAGGGTTGAAGCTCGATCGCGGTGATGTCCCGCAGCAGGTGCTGTCGATCGTGAAGGCGACCGGGCAGCCCACCCCGAATGCGGCGAACCTTGCCACACTGCTGCCGGCGCTTGCGGAACCCAGGTTTGGTGTCGCATCGGTCAAGTCGTGCGATGAGAACAGCGGCAGCGGCCAGGTGCGCTCAACGTTTGGACCGGACGGAAACGTCACGGCGAACTGTGTACCGATTTTCGGCCTGATCGACCAAGCCTGGGGGCTGAAACCTGTAGACCCCCAGGCGGTACTGCCCGACTCCCTGAATACCCGGCCCCTCCCCACGTTAGCGATCAGCGCGAAAGCTCCGGCGGGCATGGCGCCAACGCAGGACGGCGTCGGCCAGTTGATTGCCCCCATGCTGCGGGCGCTCCTCATCGACCGCCTGAAGATCAAGTTCCACACCGAAAACCGGGAAATCAGCGGGCCAGTGCTGACCGCAGTGAACCCCAAACTGACGAGGCCCGGGGACCCGGCCACGGAGCGCAGAGGATGCAATCGCGACCTCCCGAACGTAAGGCAGACCGTAAAACTCATATGCCGCAACATGACGATGGCGGATTTCGCTCAACAATGGACCGCACTCGACTACAGCTCTAACCTCCCGGCGCTTGACAAGACAGGGCTCGAAGGTCCCTGGGACTTCACGATCACATACGACACCAATGCTCAGTTGAATTCTCAATTTCCCGGGCGATTTGGCGGCGCAGCGGGCCTGACCCTGAACGACGCGATCGAGCAGGAACTCGGCCTGAAGGTGACGACAGAGAAGCGGGAAATGCCGGTTCTGATCTTCGACCACGTGGAAACAATGCCGTCCGGTCAGTAAAACCAGGGACTAACTTCCCTGGCGGGTTATATTCCGAAGTACTGCCTCGCGCCAGAGGTGGAAACAACGATCTCGGGAACACGGTGATCCATGCAATCCTGATCGAATGTATCGGATGATGGCTGCGGTCGGATTGGCTGATCCGAGTGCGCGTCAACGCATTACGGTATGAGTGCGACTCGAAGCGACGGCAAAATAGCCTCCGATAGCGGATATCACCCGCGCCGAATCCTGCCAGGCAGCGCAGGTCAAATCAACGATTTGCCGACAAACCGTCAACTTGGATTCGTTCACCCCGTCGACGACTATAGGGACTGTGCGGAATACTGGCGCGTTCAGGCCCGCTGTGCCCTTCAGGTTGGCGACTTGGGCCCATAAGGCGGGCGGCCGTGCGCTCCAAGGAATCGATTGAATGCACACAATCCTGGGCGCGAGTGATGCTTGGGTGGTGATACATCCTTCGGATATGGCGGTGCGACTCGCGCGGTGGATGCGACGGTGCGGGTTCGAAGCCAATCCGGGCAGGTACTGCGGCGGATGACGGCTACCCGCTCTATCTGAGCAGGAGCCTCGGCCGATAAACCACATCGCCGTAAGATTCGTCTTTGCTGCGTGTTTCCACCTGGATACGAACCGCGGAAGGTGTCGGGACCGGCAATCCGACGGTCAGAAGATATTGCGATGATATAGCGGAGAACGATTGCCGTATCGCATCCGGGATTTCGGCGGTAGAGGCACAGAACACCGACCAGCCGGCAGTTTCTTCCGCGAGCCGCTTCAATCCCGACTGGTAGGCGGCGTTCAGCGTCGACGTGCTGTAGCGCAGGTGGACGATGAACAGCGGCACCTCGCGCGCGGCGATCTCTTGTTCCATCTGGTCGATTTTTTCTCCGATAAGCGCTTCCGGGAAGCGGCGGCTCAGGTCGTGCGAGTCACTGGAGTTTATGACTGGATTGGCGAAATCCTCGCGGTAATTGCCGGCCGAGCTGTCGGTGATATACAGAGTTGCGACACGCGCATGCGACGCCTTCGAGATGGAACTGGCAAGGGCCTCCACCGATGACAGCGAATCGAGCAGCCCGGCTTTGCCCGTGACCGGACTGGCCTGAATGGCACTTGCAATGGCGGCACGATCGGCGGTCGGATCCACCAGAACCACGGGGCCGTCCTGCGCGCGAATGAGAGCGACCAGAACCGAAGCGGGGAGCTTACCGAGTTCTTCGACAAGCGCGTCCTTCGCCGCCTGCGCGTTGGTGATATCCTCCGCAAGGTCGAGGACAACCAGAATCATCTGGCCATCGCGGGGCGTCTTTTCGTTCAGGACCGGGGCCTCGGCGCCGTTCACACGTACGTGGAAGTCGCTGGCGGCCAGGACGCCCTTCGTCTCGGCTTGCGGCCGGACAGCAAGGCGAATCGTCTGGACCTCGGCAGCCCGTAACAGGGCTCCGCACAAGGCTGCGGCGGCGACCGCAATGGCGACGGGAACACGAAGGCGGCTGAAACCTCTCGTCAAAAGCTCACCCTCGCGCCCACCTGTATCACACGGCCGCCGTGCGAGCCAATGATTTTGCCCGCGTTAAGATTGGGTGCGGAGGCGGGCCCGATAATCGGGTCCGGCTGATTCCAGTCCGCATGGTTGAGCGCGTCAAATGCCTCGCCACTCAACTCCAGGGTGCGTTCGGTGCTGATGGAAAACCGCTTCGAAACGCTGAGATCGAAGCTGTGCACGCCGGGATTGGAAAGGCCGGGCAAAGTTCTGGACGCATTGCCCATCGTGAAATCCTCGGGCTGATCAAAGGCTGCGGGATTGAACCACTGCGCGGGACCGGGGTTGGCAACGTGCGGGTCCACGCCCGGGACGACATTCACGTTCAGCGTGCTGAGCACTCCGCCGGTGTTGTTGAAGGCGGGATGCAGCGCGAGAGGCGTGCCGACCCCGAGGTAAGCGGTTCCGGATACAGACCAGTTTTCCACAAGGAAGCGGCGCCAGTCGGAGTAGCGAAACAGCGCCTTGTTCTTTCCCATGGGCAATTCATACACGTAGTTCATCTGGAAATCCAGTGGCCGGTTCCAGGCAGTGAGCGCCCATTCATTGGCGCGGTTGTAAAAATCCTGCGTACCCCAGGGGCCCGAGTAATCGTCCATCTGTTTCGAAAACGTACAGATGGCATTCATGGACAAGCCACCGGAGGCTCTCTTCTCGATGCTCACAGTGGCCGCGTCACGTTGGTAACGTGCCAGCGGGTAGGAGGAATTCAGGTCAAAACCCTTGAACTGCGGATAAGGTCGCAGCGAGGCGTTAAAGCTTTCTGTGTAGAGTTGATTCCCGTACTGCAGGGCGCTGGCCGGAATGGCATTCGGGTTCGCTGTGCCGTTCCCCGTCAGAAGATCGCGGCCGTAAGTATGCGAGTACGAGAGGGAAGCGACGAGCGATTGCGGGAGTTGGCGCCCAATACTGAATGACGCGGATTGCACCAGCGGCAGGCGGTGGCTGGTATCGAGCAGATCGGCCACCGAGTCATTGGCAACCGAAGGAGAAAGGTTTGGCAGCGAATAGCCCAGAGGTGGAATACCCTGGATGAGCGTCAGCGCCGGCTCAAGTTGAGAATTCGCAGACAGGAAGGTCTGGCGGGCATGGAATGCCTGTGTGCCCCATTGATTCGAATAGATGGGAATGCCGGAGTGCCCTTGCGACCAGGCTGCGCGAATAACAGTGTCCGATTGGCTTCCGGGATTCCACGCAATACTCACTCTCGGATCGAACGTGGCGATGGCAGGGCGGAAGCCGCGAGTCGCGCCGGACTGCGCGGCGCCGACCAGAGCGCCCGGCACACCATTCGCAGGATTGATCGCCGTGAGGTCGATGTTGGACTGGCGGTTATACTTCTCCACTCGCGGGTTTTGAACGGCCATGTTGATCCCCACGGTCACGGTCAGGTTTTTGACGGCCTGATATTGGTCGGACAGCGAGAGGCGGGGCGTATTCTGACGGAAGTAAGACGGGTCGTCTACCACACTCCGTTCCGCGTAGTCCGCCATGCCGAGCAGAAAGCTGGCGAAGCCGAAGCCCGTATTGACGATGCCGGGAAGGCTGGTGATGCCCGAGGCGAACCTGAAGTAGCCTGCCGGGTACTGCGGAACATACACATTGACCTGATTCAGGTTGTACGCGGCGTTCAACCGGAGCGTATGTTTCGAGCGGCGCGCGGAAACGCCCCAGGAAAAGTTATAGCTATTGCTCGCCGCGGAGGAATAGGGCGTTCCGCGGCCCATGCCCAGATATGAGCCGAGACTATAGCGTGGGAAGATCGCCTGATCAGCCCCGGCTTTCGATACACTGCTGCGGGCCTGCACGGTGAAGGTCTGCACGGTGCCTGGCGAAACCGTCAGGACGTCCTGAAGAATTCCCGCGCGGCTCTGGAAATTCCGGTCGGCCGGACCTGGATTCGCATCGGTCTGGAACCATCGTGGGGCTCCGAGCAGTCCGTTCGAGAAATCGATTTCGAGGGACAGATGCTGCGCGCTTCCGACCGGAGCGTCGAGCTTGGCAATGATGCCGTTGGCGTCGTTGGTTTCCGGCGAGTTAATGAAAAAATTGTTCTGGAAGAACGGACCGGCGCTGGTGTTGGGCGCCGGATAGAACGCCAGCGCCGCCTGCGCGGTGGCGTCGAGCCGGGAAAGCGGAATCCGACTGGCGGGGAAGAGCTCGCGCAGATACTGCAGGTTGCTCGTGGAAACTGCCTGGGCGGGGTCGAAGGCCGGATTCGTCCGGGTGCTCTGCGGGTCGTAGATCGCCAGGGGATCGCCGGCGCTGTCCACGGTCGAGGAGAGATCGCCGATCCGCTCGGCCATCGTGGGGATCGTCTGCAGGTACGTGCGGGAGATGTGCTCGCTCACTCCTTCGTAAGACAGCGAGAAGAACACTTTGGAGGACTGCTTCAGCAGATGAGGCAGCATCAGGGGCCCCCCGACGTTGAAGCCGAACTGGTTTCTCCGCAGCAGGGAGTTCCTCTGGCCGCGCTGCCGTATTTCGTGGGGGATAGCGTCCAGCGCGTCGTTGCGGAAATTCTCAAAGAGACGCCCGTGCCATTCCGGGCGCCGGACAGTTCGCCGCGCCGCCGCCGAATCCTGGCGCATGCCGAGCGCACGTGTCTGTCGCACGAATTCCCGGACGGCACTCAGCATTTCACCGTCTGGTTTGGTTTGGGTTGCGGCGAAAGGTGCGGTCCCAAGCAACAGCAGCATGACGGATGGGAGTCGTAACATCGAACCCCCAGTATAAAACCGGCTTGCCGTGACCAAGTGCGCCGGATGGGGATCCACCCTACAGCGAAACCGGTCGAACTCGTCGAGCGCGCGCTGATCAACAGCAGCAAGGCGGGCGACGTCGTCGCGGATCTTTTCGGCGGATCGGGTCGACGTTGATCGGCTGCGAGCGCCGCAGGCCGAAGGCACGTCTCATGGAAATCGATCCAAATTACGCCGACTGTATTGTTCGGCGGTGGCAGGAGCATACCGGAAAGGCGGCTGTTTTGGAGAGCGATGGCCGCACGTTCAATGAGATCGCTGAGGAACGCCGGACGGTGACGGTATGAGCACCAAAAACAACGAGAAACGCCGCCGGAGCTGAAGCCAGCGGCGGAAGGGGACCAGCGGGGTTACTATTCGATCTCGTGAACCCGCTGGAAAGCGCCTTCGAATCCTCGTGCCCAGACCGCGTAACGCGCAGGGCACATCGTTTCCCGGCCGTTTTCCAGTTCGCTCATCCGGCGACGGAAGTTGCCGTCGGCCAGTTCCAGGGCTTCGTTAATTGTGCTCACCAGCGCTACGGGTTCGTAGCTGCCGTCTTCGGCTTCGGCGACCAGCAGGGCGGAATCCAGCTAGCGGTCGAAAGCTCCGCGTTCGGGGGTGCGTGTCGTCTGGGGCGTCATATTGATTCTCCTTACTACACATTGATCGCTCTCAGCCCAACGTAATCAAGCGAATTCTGCCGCCAGCACGAAGAAAGCCGCCGGGGTTGAATCCGGCGGCTCGCAGGGGCGGGCCTAATCAGGTCCAAGCGGCGCGTTGCCGATCACGGAGAGGTGTTTACACCTCGGTGGCTGGTTTAAAAAATGCTCGACCTCGTCCGCGGCGAGAGCGAGCGGATTGACTCTCGGTTCCTCGAGCCAGCTTGTGGAAGCGGAAATTTCCTCGTCCCCATCCTTGAGCGCAAGTTGGCCACCGTCGAGGCGAAGTATGGAAAGTCAGAGTTTGAGAAGCGGCATTACTCTCTACCTTGAGGTGATGTCCACCTACGGAATAGAACTCTTGCCGGATAATATTGCTGAGTGCCGCGCGAATATGCTTGAAGTTTTCGCCGATTTTCTCAGTCTCGACGCGGTAATGGGCTCGTCGTCATGCGTGCGCATCGTCAGCGCGTCACAATGCACGAGATTCTGCGATAAGACATAGGAGGCGGCATCATGCGCTTGCCGTCGGGCGCGAGATCGATGTTCTTGTTGTTGACGGCGCCCCCGATCTGCTGCCTATCGAACCACATCCGCACCTTGTCGGCCATGAAGGAATGCTCTTCCCGGCGCCGCCATGATCCGGCTATCCAGAGTCTCGAAAAACAACTCGAGCGCGGTGCGCGACCACATCGGGTACGCCCTGCCGTCATTCGAAATTCGACTTGCCCTCTTTGCTTTCACGTGCCTTCTGGCACAAGGAACGCGGCGGGCTCACATTAAATCAGGCCTCGCTAACAACGCTGGGTCTCCGCAGACGCCTGCACCGGGACCATATCGAAGCGAGCAGCAAGCGCAGCCCGTTCCTCTCTACCTCCGTGCCGCGCCGCCAATTGCTGCATTTCTTCGAAAAAGCGCTCGAAACCGGCGGGATGATGCATGACCAGGAGGGTCGCGCTCTCAGTGCTCGCGTTGTGAAAGCCATGGATCGTTTCGCGCGGAATAAAGGCGAAGGTGCCGGCTCCCGCGGTGTGTCTCTCGTCGCCGACACGCAGCACCAACTCACCTTCGAGAACGTAGAAGAACTCATCGCGCCCGCGGTGATAGTGCGGTCCCGCGCCTACCGTCCCCGGCGGCACTCGTCCTTCCCAAACGGTGCACAGGTCGCCAGTCTCTGCGCCCGACGCCTTGACCGTCACGCCCGTGCCAGCGGACCCGACCGCAATAAACCGTCCCTCACCTGGAGCCACAACAACAACTTTCATCATCGTCCCCCTCATCCCTAATCCGGGCCAATGAGCTACTCCGGTTCGCAGTGGGTGCTACGGTGCCGGGGTGAGGCCATGGCGGCGCATGATTTCAGCCATCCTGATTCGGTCCGGCGGGCCACCGGCCGCCGCGCAGATCACCTCGGCAGCCTCCCGAAAATACTGTGGACCTATGGCGGCTGGTGTGATAACGCAGAGTGCCTTCACGTCCCGGGTTCCGCTATTCTCGAACCGGTGGATGGCGCCTCTCGGAATGCACAGCGCCTGGCCCGGCCCCACGTCGATTTGTTTTCCGTCGACAGTCCAGGTCAACGCGCCGTCGATACCGTAGATCGTCTCCTCGTAATGGTCGTGGCTATGGGCTGGCGCCGGCAAACGCTGCCCGCCAGGCACAGTCATTTCGAAGGCCGCGATGCTGCCGGTCGAGTTGTCCCCGGTGAGCAGGAAGCGTATCGTGAGCGGCCCTACGCGGATGCTTTCCTCGGAAGGATTCACACGGATTTCGATGGTTTGTTGAGTCATGGGGTTTCTCTCATCGGTAAACTGCGTTTACCATGATAAGATAGTAAACGTAGTTTACGGACATGTCAATCCCCTTGTCGCCAAAAAGATCACAGCTCAAAACCGCCGACATGCTCATCGGCGCTCTGCTGCGCGTGCCCGCTCAGGCAATCCATCGCCGTATCATTAGAGAGCTCAATAGGGCGGGTTTTGACGAACTACGCCTGCCACATATCGCCGTGTTGCAGTTTCCCGGTCCGGACGGGGTTAGCCCGGGCACTCTGGCGGAGCGCGCGGGGATGAGCAAACAGGCCATGAACCAGTTGCTCCGAAGCCTCGAAGCTCTCGGTTATATCGTCCGGTCCAACGCGCCCGACGAAGGCCGCACGCGAATTGTCCGCTATACCAAACGCGGGCGCGCCGCTGACGCAAAAATACACGACATCCTTCGCGACATCGAGCACGAGTGGAGCGTTGAGCTTGGGTCCAGGGATCTCGCTCAGCTCAAAAAACTGCTATCCCGCGTCTGGGAGAGTTCGCTGACCCGCTAGCCGACGGCTTTCGTAACCGAATCGGGACACGGATAAGTACGGATCACGCGCCGCTCGGAAATTAGGTGTGCTGTGGTGCGAAACGTCCCAGGCTGAACACAAACCCCTTTATAACAACGGAAATGATATCCCCTGATATGGTTATCTAACTCTCAGTTCCAAAAAAACGGTACGCCGGGGTGGCAACGAGGACAGGTGACCGCCGTCAACAGGCTGAGGCGGTCCGGCTGCTCACTGCGGCGTTGCCCGACGCCGATGCGCAGACGCAACTGGCATTTCTCCTGGAGTCGAGCGACCCGAAGCGCGCCATTGCGCTGTACGAATCATCGCTGCGCCAGAAGCCGGACCTGGTGCTCGCGCTGGTGAATCTCGGCCGGCTGCTCGGGTCGGAGGGCGCGCTCGACCGTGCGATCGCGCTTTGGCGCGACGCGCTGCGGCGCAATCCTTGTCTCGAGCAGGCGGGATCGAATCTGCGGATCGGACTCGGAGCCCAAGGCGATACGAACGGGGTCCAGGCGGTTCGCGAGAGTCAGCGGTCGTGCGTATTTTAGCGGGCGACTCACCGGGTCGAGAGACCGGGACAACTCAGAATCCGCAGGGCGCCCATTGAGAGCCGGAGCCGGTGCCGAGAAAACTCCGCTGGCCTAACCATCACTGTGGCGCGTCTCATGCTGCGTCAGTGCGCAGCGCTGGTGTACGCTTTCCAAACTTTACGCTGGCCTGGAGATTTTCAATGAACAGTCATCATACCTCGCAGCTTTTCCGGCTTCTCACTATCAGTTCGGTAGCTGTACTCCTCTTTACGGGCCAGTCTGCAAACGCCCAGGAAGCAGAGACAACTACCGGCAGCGTTGTAGCGACATCACGCAGCACGCTGACGCTCAGGACGTCGGATGGTCAATATCAACTCTACGTGTTCGACAATACGACAAAGAAACCCGCAACAATCCCAATTGGTTCTCAGGTGCGCATTACTTCAACAGAAGAGGATGGCGTCCGCACCGCAAGTGAAATCGTTGTCACCCAGCAGCCTGCGGCCAGCGCTTCCGGCACTGCTTCCTCCCCCGTAATTCCACCAGAGGTTCGTACTCTGGAACGGAATATCGAACGAGAAACCCGTCGATTCCGCGTGGGCGTGCGCGCGGGTCTCGCTCTCGACCCCGAGTTAATTCTAATCGGTGTGCAGAGCCAGATTGGCCCGTTTTTCAATAAGAACGTGTATTTCCGGCCAAATGTCGAATTCGCGTGGGGCGAGGTGACGGCGTTGTTCGCCCTGAACCCCGAGGTCATTTACCGGCTCCCTCTCGCGTCCCGTAACGCGCGATGGGCGCCCTATTTTGGAGTTGGGCCCGGCTTCAACTTCCTTCACCAGAATTTCGAACAGAACGGCGTGAGCGGGAAGAGGATTGATTTTGGTGAGTTCCACAGCGATGTCGGGCTCAACCTCATTGGGGGGATTCAATACCGCAGCGGTATGTTTATGGAGCTCAAAACCACGGTTTATTCCGATCCTTCGCCAACGCTCCGTTTAGTGCTTGGCTACAATTTCTGAGTGGGCTGACATATCTGACAGGGCGGAGTTTCACACTCCGCCTTCGCGTCACCGGCAAGAGCGGCTCGATCCCGCAGCGCTACCATTGATTCACACAATTTTCAGTTTCCACGGAGCACCCCGGCATGAAGCCAAAAAACACAGTCTGTCTCTGGTTCGATAAAGACGCGGAGGACGCGGCGCGCTTTTACGCCGCTACCTTTCCGGATAGCCGGATAAGCGCTGTTCACCGGGCACCCGCAGACTTTCCGGGCGGCAGGGAAGGCGATGTGCTGACGGTCGAATTCACAGTTTTGGGCATTCCATGTCTCGGCCTCAATGGCGGACCCACGTTCCGGCACAGTGAGGCATTTTCTTTCCAGATTGCGACCGACACTCAGGAAGAAACGGATCGCTACTGGAACGCGATCGTGGGAAACGGCGGCGAGGAAAGCGCCTGCGGATGGTGCAAAGACCGCTGGGGCCTCTCGTGGCAGATCACTCCGCGCGTGCTCACCGACGCGCTTGCGTTGGGTGGCGCTGAGGCAAAGCGCGCGTTTGGGGCGATGATGACGATGAAAAAGATCGACGTCGCGGCTATTGAGGCAGCGCGGCGAGGCTGATGAAGCGCCTCTGGACGATCATCGGAGTGGAAGACGTCCCGCGCGCAACTACTTTGGACAGATCGTCGATGCGGACGGGACTCTCCTGCTCTGCCTCCACCAATGGAGCGCGCATGAGCATCTGTCACTGAAGAGCCCCGATCAGGCCACACCCGGCAACCGGCCGCTGTTGTTCTTTCGGATCGATGATTTCGACGCGGCGCCGCAAAGGGCGCGCTCTCTCGTGACTCGCTTCGAAGAGGAGCCGCGCCGCAATCCGAGCACGGGAACGATGGAGTTCTCCTTGCGGGATCCGGACGGATATTACGTGACGATCAGCGCTCTCTGAACGACCTCAGAAGATGAACGAAACCAGGAATTCCACCTGACTGGCGGCGGTTAGCGCGGAGCCCACAGTCCCCGGGAAAAGGCAACGGGGCCAGGCGCGGTTTCGCCTTAAATCCACATCTTTTTCCATAAACTGCGGTTGTCAATTTTGAATGATTTGCATGTTGCCGGCCAGTGCGCTGGCGCGTTTATCGCCTGCCGGACCTCGCTACAATTGAGTTTTCCACGCATGATTGCCGATGTTGCCAGTCTGGAAGATCACCGCCCAGCGCTCACGGGCCACTGCTATCGCATGCTCGGATCCGTGTTTGACGCCGATGACGCGGTGCAGGAAACCATGTTGCGGGCATGGAAAGCCTGGAGCCAGTTCGATGGCCGCTCTTCGATCCGGACATGGCTATATCGCATTGCAACCAACGTTTGCCTCGATGAACTGAAGGATCGCGGGCGGCGCGCGATTCCGGTCGAAGAAGGCGCGCCGGGGGCGCCTTCGATCGAAAATCTGGCGCAGCAGCCCAACAGTTTCTGGATTGAGCCCATGCTGGATGCAGGGATCACGCCCGCCGGGGCCGATCCCGCCGAGCAACTCATGCTGCGGCAGAGTATCCGGCTGGCTTTTATGGCGGCGTTGCAGCATCTGGCTCCGAAACAACGTGCGGCGCTGCTGCTGACGGAAGTGCTGGGATTTTCCGCGGGTGAAGCGGCATCTACGCTGGACGTCTCCGTCGCTTCCGTCAACAGCGCGTTGCAGCGCGCGAGATCCGCGCTCGAGAAGCGGGATAGCGGAGCATCGCCGGAGCTGAGCGCCGCGCAGCAGGACCTGGTGACGCGGTACATATCGGCATTTGAGAGCTATGACGTTGACCGCCTCACAACTCTGATGCGTCAGGATGCGACCATTTGCATGCCGCCGTATTCGCTCTGGCTCCAGGGACACGATGACATCCGGTCGTGGATGCTGGGCCCCGGCAGCCCATGCAGGGGGTCGCGGCTGATTCCGACCTCTGCCTGCGGATCTCCGGCCTTTGCGCAGTACAGGCCGGAACCCGAGGGCGGCCACAAGCCATGGGCCCTGATCGTACTCAATTTGGCGGGCGATCAGATTTGCGGGACGACTTCATTTCTGGATGCCGACAGCCTGTTTCGGCGGTTCGGCTTTCCGTTGACGCTTGCCTCCTGAGCCCCCACAAAAAAAGTTTTCAGAAGCCCGATGATTTTCGGCTCCCGGTTCGGTCAAAGGTGCGTAAGGAGAACCGAACAATGACCGTAACCGCAGTTTCCACCATCGGCATTTCACGCAAATCGCGCCTCTGGACCGGCCGCGTGCTGAGCGCGCTGGCCATTCTCTTCATGGCGCTCGATGGCGGCATGAAGCTCTTCAAGCCGCCCTTTGTGGTTCAGGCCACAATCCAGCTGGGCTATCCGGAATCCGCCATCGTGGGGATCGGCACCGCGCTGCTGATTTCGACTGTGCTGTATGCGATGCCGCGAACCGCGATTTTCGGCGCGATTCTGCTGACGGCCTATCTGGGCGGAGCCGTCGCGAGCGGCGTTCGCATCGGCGCCCCGATGTTCAATATTGTTTTCCCCGTGGTATTCGGAATCATCGTCTGGGCGTCACTTGTGATGCGGAACCCGCGGCTTGAAAGAGTTTTATTCCATTCCTGAAAGGACAAAATACGATGAGAGTGATGGTATTTGTGAAGGCGACCAAAGCGTCGGAAGCCGGCATCATGCCGAGCGCGCAATTGCTGGAAGATATGGGCAGGTTCAATCAGGAGCTCATTGCGGCCGGCGTGATGAAGGATGGCGGCGGACTGAAGCCCACTTCGCAGGGAGCGCGGGTAACCTTCTCCGGGAAGGACCGCACTCTTCACCGGGGACCGTTTGAAAACACCACGGAACTCGTCGCCGGTTTCTGGCTCTGGGAAGTGAAGGCGGTCGACGAAGCGATCGAATGGGTGAAACGCTGCCCGAATCCGATGCCGGAAATGTCGGATATCGAGATTCGCCCGCTCTATGCGGAGGAAGATTTTGCGACAGAGGAGAACAAGTAATGAGACTGAATACCTACGTGAATTTCGCCGGCAAGTGCGCCGAGGCGTTTCGGTATTACGAGGCGCATTTGGGTGGGAAGACCGGCATGATGATGATGCATGACCAGGCGCCGGACCAAAGCCAGGTGAAGCCGGAGTGGAAGGATATGGTGCTCCACGCCACCATCACGATCGGGGGCACGGAGTTGATGGGCGCGGATATCCCAAAAGCCGAGCCGATGCGCAGCGCCTATCTGACTCTGAACGTGGAAAGCGATGCGGAAGCGGAGCGGATCTTCGCCGCGCTCTCCGATGGCGGACAGGTGTTGATGGGACTGCAGGAGACTTTCTTCGCAACCCGCTTTGGCCAGGCGCGGGACCGGTTCGGAATGAACTGGATGATCCTGCACTCACGCCCGATGTAGGCTCGGCCGCCTCCCCGCAGGTGCTGTCTCTCTATGCCAGTTGCGCGAGCAGATCTTTGAGTTCAACCGGAGCGTCTGAGTGTTTGCCCCTCGCGAAGCCGGGGCCGATTGCGACGGCTTCGGACTGATTTTCGAACCAAACCAGGAATCCCGCGTTATCCGCGCCGGACAGGCGCTGCTGATTCAGCCAGGAGTAGTACGCGCCCATATCGGCATCGATCAGCGATCCCTGGGGATCGAGTTCCGGCGGGCGGCGGGCTTCGCTGAGCAGCTCGTCCATCGAATTTTCCCGCTGGCGTGGCGTAAAACGGGCCAGCAGCGTAACCGGCTGGGCTCGCCGCAGAGCCTCGCGCGCCGCCCATTGCACGAAGGTCGTGGAGAAGACCTGCGTCCCGGAGCCTTCCGTCAGCAAACTGAGCTCGAAGCGGCTCAGCACGCCGTCCGCGGCGGTATTCAGCCCGATCTCCTCGGGCCGCGTTTGCGCCATGCGGGTGCGAAATGCTTCCGGATCGAACACGCTGGCTTCGTAGATTTTCTGCATCAGATTCTGCAGAGAAGCACGCACTGGCGAGAGGGCGGCGTATGACACATGCGTCACGCCACTCGGCATCGCGGCGGAGTTTTCACCGTCGATGTACCAGTGGCCGTACGGTAGCGGAAACGACTCGGCGCGCTGCTTCACTGCCTCCACCAGAGTGTTCAGACCGTCCTCGTGTCTGACCTGGGAGTAATAAACGCCGTGCGGACGAAGCTTGCGAAACAGCCGGTACTCATTCGTCTGAACCCCCTTCCCAATGACGGCAATTCCGAGACGATGCGCCGGCAGCGGACCTTCCGGCGCCGTGCCGCTGTATGCGGCGACATATTCCACGGCGCCCGCGCGGAAGGCATCGATTTGGTGGGTTTTCCAGAGGTGAGCCGTCAACTGTTCCGTGAAGATCGCGGGCTGGTTGACCCAGTCCGTCTTCTCCAGAGAGTCCGAGAGTGTCAGCCGGGAAAAGGGCGCCACGGCTTTCGCCATTTCCCCGGGCGAAAGCGAATGGAGCCAGGCGAACTGGCGCTCCAGATCCCGGCGCTCAGCGGGAAATTTCCAATCATAGACAATCAACTCACGCAGCAGCAGAGGCACAAACGCAAGCGGCAGGCCGCGGAGCAACGGAAGCTGGCTCACCACCAGGCGCTTCGCTTGCGCGGGATAGCCGGAGAAACTTTCCGCCACGAGCTGATTCGGGAGCATGGCTAGACAACCTCCGCCACCGGCTTGCCCCGCGAATCGCGCGGGTCAAATCCCAGAATCGATCCGATGGTGGGGACGAGGTCGATCGATTCGATCGGCCGGTCTACCACGACGTTCTGGCGAATACCTGGACCGAGCACCATCATCCATGTGGTTCGCGAGACCGCATCGCCGGTGCGGTGGTGCTGGAATCCATTGCCGCCGGATTCGATATCGGAATCGCGTCCGAAATCCGGCAGGATGAACATAGTGGTCTGATCGGCGTATTCGGGATCCTGCTGGATGGCCTGCCACAGTTCGGCGCAAAGCCGGTCACAGCGCCGGATGCCGTCGATATAGAGCGAGAACGTGCCGGAATGCGCGACATCGATATCGTGCAGCGTGACCCAGAGCAGGCTGGGTGAGAGCTGGGTCATCAAATGCTTTGCAACGTAGACCGAGAGCTCGTCCGCACTGGCCAGACTGCGGGCGTGCGTCGCAAAATCGGATGCGGAGAGCTTGAGCAGATCCACCATCTGCCCGAGCTCAATCTGTTTGCCGGTGAGTGTGGGCGCAAAAAGAGGCGTCTCGTAGTTATCGTTCAGAAGGTGCCGGTATTGCTCGTCGTCGCCGCCCGCGGGGATTGCCGCCGATAGCAGGCGCTTCGGAAGAAGGACACCCGCGCCCAGGCCGGGGCCAAACGACTTGTGCCCGCTTTCGCCGATGCGCGCGAAGCCGTTGCTCGGCGCGACGACCCAGCAATCGGTCGCGGGCCGCTTGAGATCGCGGCGGAAATATTCGAACACGGTTGGATTATCGGGCGGGACAGAAGCGAAGTTGTTGAACGTCTCGTATGCGCCGGTGACGATGCTGGCAGTCGCCACGTAATGGCCGAGAATGCCGCGATTGACCACCTGCGTGAAAAACGTCGCCTGCGGAATCAGTTCCTTCAGCAGATGGGGGATATTGTCCTGGCCATCGGGCATGAACGTTTCATCGTCGCGCGCGCCGCCGCCGAAGGTGACGACGACAACTTTTTTCTTTCGCGGCGCAACAAAGCCTCGCAGAGTGGAAGCTCCGAAGATCGCGCTGGCCGCGCCGGCGCCCGTTACCGTGCGCAGAAAATTACGGCGGTTGAAGGAGATGGCTTCCGCGACTTCACGCGGACTGCCGTGCCGCAGATTCCCGAAATGCTTCACTACGTCACTCATCATACTGTAGAATGGCCGCAGTTTCGATGGTGATTGCACTGCTTCTGATGCTCGCGGCGGCGCCTTCCTTCGAGGAGCCGTTCCGAAATGGCCTGCTCGCGCTGCAGCGAAACGACCTTGCCGTGGCGCGCGCGAATCTGGAGAATGCCTCGCGGCTGGCCCCGGGAAATGGCCGCATCTGGGTGGCGCTTTCGCAGACGTACTGGAAGCTGAAGGACGGCAGCAAGGCCGATGCCGCGGCCGCGAAGGCCGAAAAGCTGGGCGCTGCCGATCCCGCGGTACTGAGTTCGCTGGTAATTTATTACAACGAGACCGGGCACGAGCTCAAAGCGGCGGAAACGCAGGCCCGGTACGCGGGATTGGTCCCGCAGGTTCCCGCGGCGCGGCAGCGGGCCGAACAGCTCTATTTCGATATGGCGCAGCCGCTTCTGCAGAAGGGCGATTTTGGCGCGGCGGTGACGATTCTTCAGAGCGGCGCGGACCACCTGAAGGACAGCGCGCAAATACAGCTTGCACTCGGCGTGGCCTGCTATGGCCTGCGGCGATTCGATGACGCCGCCGGTGCGTTCCTGCGTACGATCGCGATCGCTCCCGAAACCGAACAGCCCTATACGTTTTTGGGCAAATTTCTGGATCAGATCCCCGGACGGCTGCCTGAAGTAACGAAGGCGTTTGCGGCGTACGCTGCGGCCAACCCCACGAAAGCCACAGGCTATTTCCTGCAGGCCAAGGCGATGAATACGCAGTCGATCGACCCGGCCGGAGCGCGCAGGCTGCTGGAAAAGGCACTGTCGATCGACGATCATGATGCCGCAACGCATTTCGAGCTGGGAAACGTGCTGGAGCGCCTGCGGAGCTATCCGGAGGCGGCCCGTGAGTTCGAGAGGGCCGCGGAGCTTGCTCCGAACGATCCGGCTGTCCATTACCGGCTTTCGCGCGTTTATGACCGGTTGGGGCGTACTGACGCGGCGCAGGTGGAGCGGGAGAAGCACGCGGTTCTCGAAAAGGCTCAGCGGGACGCGGTGCCGTAATAGAGCGGCCGTCAGCCCCCCACAAAACTCGAAAGCGCGACCCGCATTCAGCGGATCGCGCTTTCGGTTTAATACAATTTCCAGCCCGGTTAGAACTGGAACCGCAGCGAGAACTGGATGCGGCGTTCCGTACCCGCGATGCTGCTGGTGATTCTGCCGAAGTTCCCGTTGCCACCCACCGCTTTGGAGTCACCCAGGCTGGAGTCCGGCTGGCTGAAGAGCGGCGTGTTGAACAGGTTCGTCGCTTCGCCGCGGAACTGGAACTTATAGCGTTCGGTGAAGGCGAAATCCTTGAACAAACCGAAGTCGAGCGTCTTCGTGCCAGGCGCGGAGGCGGCCTGCAGCCCCAGATTGCCGCCCGTGAGAGGCGCAGCCACCTGGTAGGCGTTGATATCGAACCACTCGTTCGGGGTACGGCCACCCGACGGCGCCTGATTCGCGACGTAGCCCGGAACGATGTCCGGCTGGCAGCGGCCCCAAACACCCTGGCAACTCGTGCCGGCGATACCGTACATCACGCCCGTCCGGAGCGTCAGGAGACCATTCCCATGCCATCCACCCACAAACACGTCGGCGACGCGGGGCATGTTCCCTCCCCATTTTTTGCCCTTGCCAAACGGGATGTCGTAATTAAACCCGGTAGTAAAGCTATGACGGATATCCCATGATGCGCTGGAGTAACCCGATGCCCAGTTGCTCGGGTCGGGGAAACCGAGATTGCTCGATCCGCTGAGCGGAGTGCCTGCATTCGCCAAAGCATGGCTCCATGTGTAGGAGGTGATGAACTGCAGGCCATTGGTGTAGCGCTTCTCCAGCTTGGCAGAACCCGCCGCATAGTTACCGAAGCCATTGGAAACGGTCATCGAGAGGCCGGTGCCAACGGAAACGCACGCGGGAGGCGGGCATGCGGCATTGATATACCGCTGCGTATCCGCAGACAACCCGGCGGCGGTGCTGCCGAGGTTGAAATAGGTATCGGTGTTGCCGAGAATCACCTGATGGGCCTGGTGATTTCCTTCGTAGCCCAGTTCGAGGGCCATGTTGCCCGGCAATTCCCGCTGGATCGCGAGGTTCCACTTCTGCACAAGAGGATTACGGAAGTCAGGCTGAACACCGCGCAGAGCGATACCGGCGTTCAGGGAGAAAGGATCATCCGGGAAGCCGCCCGTCAGCCCACCCGGCATATAACGGCAACCGTTGCAGTTGGGATCCGAGATGCCAATGTATTTGGCAAGACCCTGCGTCCTCGACATGCTGACGGATTCATTGAAGGGTACGCCCTCGCCACGATTCGGGCTCCCGCCCTGGTTTTCTTCGCCACCGTAGAAGATTCCGAAGCCTGCCCGGAGTACGGTCTTATTATTGAACTGCCAGGCGAGTCCGATGCGCGGAGCGATGTCGAGCTTATCCCACGGGATCAGATAGTTGCTTACCTGGCCGCGGGACACCGTGACATTCGGGAATGAACTCGCGAAGTTCGGCGGCAGCGGGGCATCCTGCTGCTTGCCCGCCGGAATGTAGAGGGTCATGGCCTGCAGATCGAAGTTTGCCTGTCTGCCGAATCGCTCTCCAATCGGCGACAGAAGTTCGTAGCGGACACCGAGGTTGAAAGTCAGCTTTCTCGAAACTTTCCAGTCATCCTGCACATAACCGGCCCATGCCACCTTCTGCGACGAAATGAAGTTGGTGGTCGAGACGGTGGCGCTATCCACATAACCGAGAAGCGCCGAGGCCATCCCATCGCCCGTGAGAGAGTCAACGTTCGACTTGAGCGAGGACGTGTTGCCTGATGGAAAAGCGGTCTCGTTCGAACTGTAGTTCACCTGCCCGTGCGGCTGCGGAACCTGGAAGAACGGGAACTTCACCTGGCGGAACTCCGCACCCATCTTGATCGCGTGAGATCCCTTGACGATCGCAACGTTCTGGACGAAGTCCCAGACGTTGTTGTATTCGAGAGTCGGGCCCCAGTTGGCTGCGCCGAATCCGGTATAGCCGCCGACCGACATCGTCGGCAAACCACCGTTGTTTGTATAGGCATAGCTGGGATCATAGCCGCCGATGCCGAACTCTTTAAAGAGATCCTTATCGCCATTGGGGCCGCTGCGCGACGTTACCAGACGGGTAAAGCTGGCGCGCGTTTCCGAAACGACATTCGGTCTCCACGTGCGCGTGTAGCTCACCTGGGCATTGCGGCTGAGGTCCACTTCGGCCGACCCGCTGAAGCCGCTGTTATCGAGCGCGCCGGGAAACGGCGGAGTGCTGTTTTTGCCGATGTTACCCCAACTGATGGATCCGAAGAGGCTGTCTTTGTCGCTGAGACGATAGTCTACGCGACCGTCGCCCTGATCGTTGACGAGGCCACCGGCGGTGTTGTAGAAATAGTCGCCGGTCGGCGTCGAGCCCGTTAGAATCGGCTGATTCGGGTCAGGGAACAAATTGAGAATTTTGGAGAAGGCGGGATCGAACCGGCTCAGCGGAATCTGGTTCCCCTGGAACGGCGCGCGAAAAGTCGGTGACCCAGCAGGGCCCGTCGCGGTCAAAGGATCGTAGATTGTACCCTTGACGAAGCTGATCGGTTGCTTGTTCTGATCCGTACCGGTTGCGGTGGCCCCCAGCAGGCTTGAGAAATCGCCCTTCTTCATCGCGGGGGTTACAACTGTCGCCTGGGATGCAGCGAAGCCAAGGCCCTGAATACCGCCCGACGATGCGATGCGGGTTCCCTGATAGTCGCCGAAGATGAAGAGCCTGTTCTTTTTAATAGGCCCGCCGGCGGTGACGCCGAACTGGTTCTGGATGTACGGCCCTCTCGGCTTGCCTGCCTGATTGTTCGTCCAGCTATTGGCGTTCAGGTCCTTGTTCTGAAGGATTTCAAACAGACTCCCGTGCAGTTGGTTGGTACCGGACTTGAGATTGATATTCACGACGGCGCCGGCGGCGCGGCCATACTCGGCGTTGAAGCCGTTCGTCATGACGTTCATTTCGCTGATGGCTTCCACGGAAGGTCCGACAGCGTATGACGTCTGATTCAGAAAGTCGATGGTGTTGACGTTGTTGTCCACGCCATTCAGCAGGAAGTTGTTCTGGCCGTTGCCGCGAACACCGCCCGCCGAGAAGCCGCCATTGGCGGAATCACGGGCGCCGGGTTCGGCGGGAAGTACGCCGGGCGAGAGGCGGGCCAGATAGGCGAAGTTGCGCTGCCCGCCGAGCGGAAGGTCAGTGAGCGTCTTGTCATTGATCGCCGCACCCATCTGCGTGCTTTCGGTCTGCAGAAGCTGAGTGGTGCCAGTCACTTCGATGGTCTGGCCGACATCGCCCAGAACCAGCGCAAAGTTGACACCAGTACGTTCACCGGCTTTCAGAATAATGCCCTTTTGCTGGGCCGTTCTGAAACCCGGCGCCGTGACGGAAACGTCATAAGTCGAGGGTTTAAGCGCGGGGCGGACAAAGTCGCCTCCGACGCCCGTCGTAACGGTATAGACCTGACCCGTGCCCTCTTCGGTGATGGTCACTTTCGCGTTGGCAACAACCGCGTCCGAAGGATCGGACACTGTGCCCACGAGAGTTGCAAGATCGCGCTGCGCAAAGACCGCGGACGCACAAGTCACGGTAAGCAGAGCTACACGTAGCCCGCTGGAAAAACGGTTCATAATCCCCTCCAAACTAACTAACCCCAAAAGTCACGTACGAACAAGCAGAGTTACTTCTAAAGCTGCCCTGCCTGGTCTTTTCTTACGTACCGCACACCTGCAAAGGTATTTCGGCCGAGGACAAAAAATAGCCCCAGACAGCCGAGGTAGGCCTTGGGGCAGAGTATACCATAATATAGGCAAGTCGTACAACTACCTTCGGGCAGGTTTTTATGCGCGTCAATCGGATTCCCGGTCGCCAGGCGAGCCGCACGGTGGCTGGCTTGGCCGGCAAGTTTATTGCTTTCAATGTCTATCGGGACGACAGAAGAGAGCTTCGGCTCTGCGCGGTGGAGCTTCTGCTCGGCGCATTGACTGGGAATCTTGCGGGGGTGACGGCCATGGCGGTAGGCCTGCGGGAGAGCCGAAGTAAAGCAAGAAGGGCGCGATCCGCATACCGCGGATCGCGCCCTCGTTTTCAAACGATTTGCAGACTGACTAGAACTGGAACCGCAACTGGAACTGAAGGTGGCGCTCTGTACCGGCTCGGCTGCTGGTGATTCTGCCGAAGTTCCCGTTGCCGCCCACCGCCTTCGAGTCGCCCAGGCTTGAGTCGGGTTGATTGAAGAGCGGAGTGTTGAACAAATTGGTGAATTCGCCACGGAACTCGAATTTATAACGTTCGTTGATGGGGAAATCCTTAGCCAGGCCGAAGTCGAGCGTTTTCGTGGGAGGACCGGACGCGGCCTGCAGCCCCAGATTTCCACCCGTCAGAGGCGCGGCAACCTGGTAAGCGTTGATGTCGAACCACTCGTCCGGGGTACGGCCTCCCGACGGCGCCTGATTTGCCACGTAGCCCGGAACGATGTCCGGCTGGCAGCGACCCCACACACCCAGGCAGCTCGTGCCGGCGATACCGTACATCACACCCGTTCGGAGCGTCAGCAAGCCATTCGAATGCCAGCCGCCCACCATCAGGTCGGCAACGCGGGGCATGTTCCCTCCCCATTTTTTGCCCTTGCCAAACGGGATGTCGTAATTAAACCCGCTGGTAAAGCTATGGCGGATATCCCATGACGCGCTGGAGTAGCCCGACGCCCAGTTGCTCGGATCGGGGAAGCCGAGGTTGCTCGATCCGCTGAGCGGAGTGCCCGCGTTGGCGAGCGCATGGCTCCAGGTATATGAGGTGATGAACTGCAGGCCATTGGTGTAGCGCTTCTCCAGCTTGGCAGAACCCGCCGCATAGTTGCCGAAGCCGTTCGAAACGGTCATCGAGAGGCCATTTCCAACCGAGATGCAGGCGGGCGGCGGGCATGCGGCGTTGATATACCGAAATAAATCCGCGGACAAGCCTGGCTTGTTGATAGGCACGTTGATGTAGGTATCGGTGTTGCTCAGAATCACCTGGTGGGCCTGGTGATTTCCTTCATAGCCGAGCTCAAGGGCCATATTGCCCGGCAATTCCCGCTGGATCGCCAGGTTCCACTTCTGCACCAGAGGATTGCGGAAGTCCGGCTGCACGCCGCGCAGAGAAATACCCGCGTTCAGCGAGAACGGATCGTTCGGGAAGCCGCCGGTCAGGCCGCCAGGCATATACTGGCAACCGTTGCAGTCGGGGTCCGATATACCGACGTAGCCGGAAAGACCGGTCGTTCGCGACATGCTGACCGATTCGTTGAACGGAACTCCCTCTCCACGATTCGGGCTGCCGCCCTGATTTTCTTCGCCACCGTAGAAGATGCCAAACCCGGCCCGGACCACGGTCTTGTTGTTGAACTGCCATGCCAGTCCGATGCGCGGAGCGATGTCAAGCTTGTCCCAGGGGATCAGATAGTTGTCTACCTGGCCGCGGGATACCTTCACGTTCGGGTATGAACTCGCGAAGTTGGGCGGCAACGGCGAATCCTGCTGCTTGCCTTTCGGAATGTAGAGCGTCATCGACTGCAGGTCGAAGTTTGCCTGCCGTCCGAAGCGCTCTCCGATCGGCGAAAGAAGTTCGTAGCGCACGCCGAGGTTAAAAGTCAGCTTTCTCGAAACCTTCCAGTCATCCTGAATGTATCCCGCCCACGCCACCTTCTGCGACGAGATGAAGTTCGTAGTGGAGATTGACGCGCTATCCACGGCACCGAGCAGCGCTGACGCCAGGGCATCTCCGGTGAGGGCATCGACCTTCGACTTGATGTTGGTCGCGTTGGGGGACGGGAACGCAGTCTGGCCCGTCCTGTAGTTTACCTGGCCGTGCGGTTGCGGAACCTGGAAGAACGGGAACTTCACCTGGCGGAACTCCGCGCCTACCTTGATCGCGTGAGAACCCTTCACAATCGCCACGTTCTGGACGAAGTCCCAAACGTTGTTGTATTCAAGAGTCGGGCCCCAGTTAGCGGCGCCGAATCCGGTGTAGCCGCTCACCGACATCGTCGGCAAGCCGCCGTTGTTGATATAGGCAGAGCTCGGGTCGTAGCCGCCGATACCGAATTCCTTGAACAGATCCTTATCGCCATTGGGGCCGCTGCGCGAGGTGACCAGACGAGTGAAACTGGCGCGCGTCTCCGAGACGACGTTCGGCCTCCAGGTGCGCGTGTAGCTGACCTGACCGTTACGGCTCAGATCGACTTCCGCCGATCCGCTGAAGCCGCTGTTATCGAGCGCGCCGGGGAACGGCGGCGTGCTGTGCTTGCTGATATCGCCCCAACTGACGGAACCGAAGAGGCTGTCTTTGTCACTGAGACGATAGTCTACGCGTCCGTCGCCCTGATCGTTCACCAGGCCGCCGGAGGTGTTGTAGAAATAGTCGCCCGTCGGGGTCGTCCCGGTCCTGATGGGCTGGTTCGGGTCAGGGAACAATTGAACGATCTTGTAGAAGGCGGGATCGAACCGGCTCTGGGGAATAATGTTCCCCTGGAACGGCGCACGAAACGTCGGCGAGCCAGCGGGGCCTGTCGACGTCAGGGGATCATAGATCGTACCCCTCGCGAAGCTGATCGGTTGTTTATTCTGATCCGTACCAGTCACGGTGGCGCCCAGGAGGCTGGAGAAATCGCCCTGCTTCATCGCGGGGGTGATCACCGTCGCCTGAGCGGCGGCGAAGCCGAGACCCTGATTACCGCCCGATGAGGCGATGCGGGTTCCCTGATAGTCACCGAAGATGAACAGCCGGTTCTTTACAATTGGCCCACCAGCGGTCGCGCCGAACTGATTCTGAATGAACGGTCCTCTGTCCTTGCCCGCCTGATTATTTGTCCAGCTGTTGGCGTTCAGATCCTTGTTCTGCAGGATTTCAAACAGGCTGCCGTGGAGGTCGTTCGTACCGGACTTAATATTCACGTTCACGACGGCGCCGGCGGCGCGGCCATACTCGGCGTTGAAACCGTTCGTCATGACGTTCATTTCGCTGATGGCTTCCACGGAAGGTCCGACAGCGTATGACGTCTGATTCAGGAAGTCGATGGTGTTGACGTTGTTGTCCACACCGTTCAGCAGGAAGTTGTTCTGGCCATTGCCGCGAACGCCGCCCGCCGAGAAACCGCCGTTGGCGGAATCGCGCGCGCCCGGTTCGGCCGGCAGAACGCCAGGCGAAAGCCGCGCCAGATAAGCGAAGTTGCGCGTGCCGCCGAGGGGTAAGTCAGTGAGCGTCTTATCGTTGATTTCCGCACCCATTTGGGTGCTTTCCGTCTGCAGAAGTTGCGTTGTGCCGGTCACTTCGATGGTCTGGCCGACGTCGCCAAGAACCAGCGCGAAGTTCACGCCGGTACGCTGACCGGCTTTCAGGACGATGCCCTTTTGCTGCGCGGTTCTAAAGCCCGGCGCAGTGACCGAAACGTCGTAAGTCGAGGGCTTCAATGCCGGGCGGACAAAATCCCCGCCGACGCCCGTCGTGACGTTATAAACCTGCCCGGTTCCTTCTTCAACAATCGTTACTTTCGCGTTGGCAATCACAGCGTCCGAAGGATCGGTCACTGTTCCCACGAGAGTTGCGAGATCGCGCTGCGCAAAAACGGCAGACGCACAAGTCACGGCAAGCAAGGCTACACGTAGCCCGCTGGAAAGACGGCTCATTATTCCCCCCCACACTTCCGCTCAAAATTACTTACGAAGCCAGCGCAGAAACAGGCCGGAGCCCGAGCTAAGCCATTTCGTTTGTTTAAGATGTGCCCTTACACACACGCACACTGTCAGCGATACAAAGGCGATTTCGGCGAGAGACATTCAAACTACCCGTCCCGTGACCGATTCAAACCCCGGGGTAAACTTTACCATCAATTACAATCGGCGGACGCCTACCCTAAGATAGGTTTTTTATTTTGTCGTTATATTTTTTGGGCCTATAGAACGGCCACGCCTGCCGGGTTCAGCGGGACGCTGGCATGAATACTGGTTCCCTCGCCGGGGGCGCTCCGTAGCGTGAACGATCCGCCCAGTTGTTCCACCCGCTCGCGCATGCCGGTAATTCCGAAGTGGTTGGCAGGGCAGAGGTCCGGCCGCTCGGCGGCAAAGCCGCATCCATCGTCCCGGATTTCCAGATCCAGCCGGGTGGGGGTGAACGAAAGGTAAACTTCGATCCGGGCCGCTCCGGAATGGGCGACCGAGTTCCGGATCGCCTCCCTTGCGACGAGAAGCATATTGCGGTTGAGGATCTCGGGGAGTACTGGCCTGGAACCTTCGATTTTCACCTCTATCGGAACGTTGCCTTCGCGGCTCACGCCGTGCGCGAGATCCTCGAGCGCGCCACCCAGTCCCTCCGCAAAAGAATCGTGACGCAGGTCCGTGAGCGCCTGCCTGGCCTCATCGAGCGTGAGCCGAAGCTGGACGCGCGCGCGGTCGAGGAATTCCGTCACGGGCGCGTGTTCGGATTCCGCAAAGCCGGCTGCGGCTTCGAGCAAAGTGGAGGCGCCCACGCAGCCCTGAATCACGGTATCGTGCATGTCGCGGGCGATTCGCGTGCGTTCGGAGAGACGCACGGCGTAACGCATATTCTGCTGGTGCTCGTAGTACCGGAAAGCAAGCCAAAACGCAGCGCACAGCGAAAGCGTCACGAGGGAGAAGAACCACCACGTCCGGTAAAAATGCGCTCTCCAGATCACGGTGATCGCCGCCCGCGAAACCTTTCCCGGAATGGCGCCGTCCCGAGCCTCCACTTCGAAGACATAGCGGCCGGGGTCCAGATTGACGTACCGGGCGCTTCTGGGATTGCCCGCGACGCTCCAGATATCACTGAAATTGCGCAGCCGATAACGAAAAGACAGCCGCTCCGGAGCCAACAGGCTGGGAGCCGTGAAATCAATCTGGAGTTCCCGATGCCCCGCATCAACCACTACGTCGCCATGCAGGGGAACCGGACTATCGTCGACCAGCACCGACTCGATATGGACAGGCGATGATTTTTCCAGCCGGGTGCGATTCGGGTCTACGATGACCAGACCTTTGACACTCGCAAAAGCCAGACGCCCGTCCGGCAGGAGCGCCCCGGCGGGCTGAATTCCACCACTCATCTGCGTGGTTTCCAGTCCGTCGGCAATTCCATATGCGCTCACGGCAAGGGTGGGAGCCCGCTCCTCCGCCACCGCGTTCAGGTCTTCCATAGCCGCCGAAAAGATACCCCTGGGACTGCTCATCCAAAGACGTCCCCGGCCGTCGCCGAGCAACTGATAGATCGACTTACTGATGAGACCGTCGTCGATTGTCAGTCTCGAGATTTTTCCGCCACCGATCCGAATCAGTCCGTCACCTCTGGTACCGAGCCAAATGGAATGCGCCTTGTCCACGTAAATTGAGGTGATCTTCTCCATTCCGAGCCGGGCAAACAGCGGGTCGGCGACAATTTTGTCGTTATGAACCCGGTTCAGACCCCCGTCGGTACCGACGAGCAAATCCCCGCCGGAATCCTCGGCGATCACCCGCACGTAGCCATATGCCAGGCCGTCCTGCCGGGAGTAGTTGCGGAAAGTCTTGCCGTCCCAGAGGACGAGTCCGCTCGAGGTTGCAATCCAGAGCCTTCCGGCGCTGTCCTCGAAAAAATTATTGATCACTTCGCTTCTGAGCCCGTCTTCGCGGGAATACCGCGCAACGTGTCCATTGGATAATCCAATGAAGCCACGGTTTGAGGTACCGAGCCAGAGCGTTCCGTGTGAATCCCGGAATATCGTCAGGATCCTCGGATTGTTCATTTCGCGGGGCAATGGATACCGCACAGCCTTCCCGTCAACCAGCCGGTAGACCTGTCCGGTCAGAGTGCTGACCCACACAGTGTGTGACGGGTCCACGTAGACGTTTGAGATGTTACTGTCGGCGAAACCGTCGTCTTCGTTCAATGTGGTGACGGTGCTCCTGCTCAACCGAAGCAGACCGTCTTCTGTGCCGATCCAGAGACTATGTTGCGGATCCTCGAAGATTGAGGTGACCCTCTTCCCCGGCAGAATGCCTGGGGCTCTCCATTGAGTGACGACGCATCCGTGCACTCTGGTCAGCCCATCTCCAACCCCGCCGATCCAGAGATCGCCCGCGTGATCGCGATAACTCGGCGGCGCGGCCGTTCCGGGGGAAGCCACCCGGCTCGGCAAAGGTGGTATGGGCGTGGGGCAATCAGGCGGCCCGCTTGCGCTGGCGAGTTTTGCGACCGGATGCCCGACGAGTTTATTGCCGTCGATGCGATACCAGCCGAGCGTCGACTGGGCCCACAGACCGCTGTTTCGCCGGGCGATAGCCGAGAATACTGAAAGCGGAAGTTCCGGCGGCTCGGCGGCGCGGATGAATCTCTGGCCCTCCAGATGAAAGAGGCCGCGAGCGGTCCCCACCCAAAGCGTGCCGTTGCTGTCCTGCTGGATTGCGCGAATGAAGCCGTCCGTGAGTCCGTCGCGCTGGCCGTAAGATCGAAATTCCCGATTTTCGCGGCGAAGCAGACCGCCACCGTCGGTGCCGGCCCACAGGACTCCGTTGCTCGACGTGTAGAGGGCGCTGACGCTGTCATCCACGAACGCGGCCGTATTGTCGCGGTTATAGACGACGAACCTTACTCCATCGAAGCGGACAAGACCGCCCGGCGTCCCAATCCACAAATAGCCATCGGGCGTGCCGGAAATTGCCTGGACCCGGTTTTCCGGAAGACCGTCCTGGGTGCGCCACACTCTCGCGGCGAATTCGCCGTCGCCCGGCTGTTGCTCCCCCGCGCGAATACGGGGTAACGCGCCGGAAGCGAGAACGACCGCCAGAAGTAGTCCGGACTGGATGCAACTCAGGCGTGCGCGGCGGGCCACCATGACATGCGTTGAGATCCGTAGTGGAGTATATTATCTTCTGCGTGTCCTCGCCAGCAGTCGCTTCGAAACCGCAGCATGCTCCGGGAGTCGGGTTTACGGAGAACCGCCGCATTCGCATTCTGGTGGTCGACGATCATCCGGTAGTGTGCTTCGGTCTTCTGGGAATCATCCGAACACAGCTGAATATGGAGGTTGTGGCCGAGGCCCGTAACGGTCGCGAGGCAGTCCGCATGTTCCGTGAATGTCGCCCGGATGTCACCCTGATGGATCTGCGGATGCCGGAAATGGGCGGCGTGGAAGCAATACGCGAGATCCGCCACGAGCATAAAGGAGCCGCCGTCATTGTGCTCACTACATACCATGGCGATGAGGAAATCCGCAGAGCTCTGGCTGCCGGCGCCCAGGCGTATCTGCTGAAAGGGATGTCTCATACCAAGCTGCTGGAGGCGATCCACAGCGTGCACCAGGGCCGTCAATATATTCCGCCACCGGTGCGCGACAGTCTGGCGACGCAGACCCCAGGTTCGACGCTTAGCCCGCGCGAGATCGAGATCGTACGACTGATGGTCAGCGGATACAACAACAGCCAGATCGCCGATGCGCTCTGTATTTCGCCTGGCACTGTCAAGTGGCACGTCAACATGATTCTCCGCCGGCTGGATGTTCGCGATCGAACGCAGGCGGTGGTGGTTGCTCTCAGCAGGGGAATCGTGGAGCCGCAGGAACTCATTCGCGCTCAGTAGTTGTGGTATGCGAGATAGTGTAGTGATCGGGCATGGTCCGCTGGAGACACCTCGCGCTGCTATCCGTCGTGACGATCCCTTTTGGCTTCTTCGCGTCGCGCGGGCTGCCCGCCGCGCCTCCCCCAACTTCTGAATATGTGAACGCAGAGGTTTGCGCCGCGTGTCACGCACAAATTGCAAAGGATTATGCGAAGACGGGCATGGGGCGTTCGTTCGCTCGTCCGGCGCCGCGGAACCGCCTGGAAGACTTCAGCAAGGGCGATTTCTACCACGACCTTTCGGACACGCATTTTTCGATGATTGCGCGGGATGGCGCCTGGTATCAGCGCCGCTGGCAGACCGGCTTCGATGGCCGCGACACCAACGTCGAAGAGATGCGGGTCGATTACATTCTGGGATCGGGCAATCACGCGCGAACCTATCTGCACCGCACGGCGCGCGGAACACTGATCGAGCTGCCGCTCGGCTGGTATTCGGAAAACGGCGGGCATTGGGGTATGTCGCCCGGGTCCGATTCCGATCATCCGCGATCGCGGCGGTTCGTTTCGTATAAGTGCATGTCCTGCCACAACGGAATTCCTCAGATTCCGGCGGCGAATGAGGCTCCGGACAGCGACCCGGTTTTTACCGGTGACTTGCCGGAGGGGATCGACTGCCAGCGATGTCACGGGCCCGGTGGCGAGCACGTGCGAAGAGCCAGTGCCCCGGGCAGCAAGCCGGAAGACATACGCGCCGCCATTGTGAATCCGGCCCGCCTGAATTCGAAGCTGCGAATGGACGTGTGCCTGCAATGCCACCTCGAAACGACGAGCGAACGAATTCCGGCGACGGTCGTGCGCTTCGACCGCGGGCCGTTTTCGTTTGTCCCGGGGCAGGCGCTCGAAAGCTTTGCGCTCAGCTTCGATCATGCGCCCGGCACCGGACATGACGATAAGTTCGAAATCGTCGGCGCCTCTGCCTACCGGCTGCGGCAATCGCAGTGTTTTCTGAAAAGCGGAGGCAGGCTCACCTGCGAGACGTGCCACAACCCGCACAACATTCCGCGTGGCGCGGAAGCTGTCGCGCACTATTCGGCTGTCTGCCGGCAGTGCCATGCGGCGAAGCAGGGAACAATCGAGCCGATTGATTCGCTGATCGCCGCCGGAAAGCACACGGCGGCGCCGGATTGCGCCGGTTGCCACATGCCGAAGCGGCGGCCGACCGACACGCCCGAGCTGGCGATGACGGATCACCTCATCGAGCGCCGTCCACCGGCAGGGAATCCGATGGCGCCTTTTCGCGAACGAGTTCCCGAACAATATAAAGGCGCGGTCGTGCCGTACTATCCGTCTCCTTTGCCGCAGACGCCGGAGAATGCGCTCTATCTGGCCGTGGCCCAGGTGGGCCTGCAGAATAATCTGAAGGCTGGATTGCCGCAACTGGAACGGGAAATCGCCCGCCGGAAGCCCACGGACGCGCAGTTTTATATCGTGCTGGGTGACGCCCTGCAGAGCGCGGGTAAGCCGCGGGAAGCCGTTACCGCCTATGAACAGGCCCTTCAATTGAAACCGGATTCATTGAATGCACTCCGTTCACTGGCAGATTCTCTCGTGGGGGCGGGCGAGCATTCGCGCGCGGAGGAAACCCTGAAGCACGCGGTTCAGATTGCGCCCTCCGACCCCGAAGCCTGGTACAAATATGGATTGCTGGATTCGGACCCCGTGAAGATCGAAAAGGCGATTGCGCTCGATCCGAGCTTGCCCGAAAAATCACGCAGGCTTGGAGAGATTTTCCTCAAAAGCGGCGATGTCAATCGTGCGGAGGCGGCCCTGAAGGATGCGCTTCGAATCGACCCATGGGACGAAGACGCGTGGGACCTCGCGGGCCGGGTTCATTCCGAAAAGAACGAGACAGCGGAGGCGATGTTTGATTTCGGGAAAGCGCTCCGTCTGAAGCCGGATTCCGCGGTTTATCTCTATGATTCCGCGCTCGCGCTCGCTCGCGCCAATCGCTTCGATACAGCGGAGGAACGAATCCGCGCCGCGCTGCGGGCGGATGATAACGCAGCGGAGGCGCACGAGCTGCTCGGCCGGCTGCTGGAGAGAAAGCGTCAGTGGGCGGAGAGCGCGCGGGAATACAGAAGAGCTCTGGAATTGCGTCCTGATCTCGAACGGGTGCGCGCACGGCTGGCAAGTGTTTTGCAACAATCCGGAGCGGCGCAATGATGCTTCGCCTGGGCGCCGCCGGGATCGCGATCCTCACCGCGTTTTTGCTGGCTGACACCGCGCCCGTCATCCGTTTCGTCGATATCGCCGCTTCGGCAGGGCTGACTCTCCCGATCACCTTCGGCGGCAAACAGACCAATACGGTCATTCTCGAAAGCACCGGTACCGGCGCCGCCATTTTTGACTACAACGGCGACGGCGCCAATGACATCTTCATCGCGAATGGAACTACGCTCGACCCCAACGCCGCGCCGACCCGCTCGCTGCTCTACCGCAACGACGGCAAAGGACACTTCACCGAAGTGGGCCGGGAGGCTGGACTGACGCGATCCGGCTGGGCGCAGGCTGCGTGCGCGGGTGATTTCGATAATGACGGACACACGGATCTGCTGGTCACTTATTACGGGCATAACAGCCTCTACCGGAATCTGGGCAACGGAAAATTTGAGGAAGTGACCAAAGCGGCCGGCTTGCCCGTCGACGGCACGCGCTGGGGATCTGGCTGTGCGTTCCTCGATTACGACCGGGACGGTTATCTGGATTTCATCGTCGCCAACTACGTCAACCTGGATCTGAAAGATGTTCCGAAGCCCGGGAGCAGCCCGAACTGCACGTGGGAGGGAATGGCGGTGCTGTGCGGCCCGCGCGGACTGCCCATGGCCCACAACGTTCTCTATCACAACAACCGGGACGGCACATTCACCGACGTGTCGGAGAAAGCCGGCATTCTCGCGCCCGGCGGCCGTTACGGGCTCGGCGTCGTGACGGCTGATTTCGATGGGGATGGGTGGATCGACATCTACATCGCCTGCGACCAGACGCCCAGTCTGCTCTACCGCAATAAGCACGATGGAACCTTCGAAGAGCGCGGTGATGCGGCAGGCGTCGCGTACAACACCGACGGCCATCTGCAGGCGGGCATGGGCGTTGCCGTTGCCGACTACGACGGCAATGGGTTTCTCGATATCGCCAAGACGAATTTCTCCGGCGACCGCCCGTCGCTTTATCGCAGCGAAGACGGGAAGTTCTTTGAAGATGTCTCCGAGCGCGCCGGGCTTGGACGGAATCAATTACTCGGATGGGGTATCGCGTTCCTCGATGTTGACGAAGACGGCTGGCCCGATCTCGTGATGGCCAATGGGCACATCTATCCCGACATTGACCGTTCACCGGTCGGAGAGACCTACCGGCAGAAAACGCTGCTTTATCGCAATCTCGGCGATGGCCGTTTTGCGGACATCACGGCATCCGCCGGCCCCGGCTTTCAGCCGATGCGGGCCGCCCGCGGTCTCGCGACCGGGGATCTCGATGGCGATGGCCGTCCGGAAATTCTGATTGTGAATGTGAACGCCCGGCCGTCTCTCCTGCGGAATGACAGCCCGCGGCAGAACGCCATTGCGGTCACGCTCACGGGGACGAAATCGAATCGCAGCGCGATTGGCGCCCGCTGCACCATTGAAGCGGGCGGGCGGAAGCAGGTCGCCGAAGTGGTGGGCGGCGGCAGCTATTACTCCCAGAATTCGTTTACACTCTACTTCGGCGTCGCAAAAGCCCCGAAAGTGGACCGCATCGAAATCCGCTGGCCCAATGGGGAAACGCAATCGTGGAACGATATCGCGGTCAACCGAAATGTGCGGATTACCGAAGACCAGGAAAAGCTCGCGCAAACACCATTCCGAACCCTGCCCGGCAAGTAGCCTTACTGCACCGCGATCGTGACCGTATTCGATTGCGCGCTGAACCCGGTCAGTGGGTCCGTAGCACTCAGCACGATCTTCACGTCATTGCTCGCCGGCACTCCGGGTGGTACGCGCACGTTGATCTGGTAGAGACCGGCAAAGCCCGGAGTCAGCCCGGAGAAAAGCACAGTCGCCGGAACGCCTCCGATCGTAGCGGTGACAACACTGTTCGTGCGGAAAATGGTCGTTCCCGACGGAGCCGCTCCGTCCGCGGGTCCCGGCTCCCCGTTCGGACCCGCGACTGGACCGAGCCCGGTCGCATAAATGACCAGGTAATCGGAAGCATGTGCCGGATGCGCCGCATCGGTCAGCACTCCTGTGAAAGCATCGGCTACGATGCCAGGCCCCGAACCCGACGTATCTACGGTGTAGATTCCGGGCTGCAGCCTCCTGACGAAGAGCGGGACCGGCGTTGATGGAGCGACTCCTGTTGTTACCACGAGTGGGCAGACATCCGATGGCAGATCCTTTGGAACGATGGCATTGATCTGCGAAGCACCCGCATAAAGAAGTGGCATGGGTAAACCACAGAGCGTGACCTGTGCGCCGTTGAGAGTGGTGGGCAGAGGAATCGCGGTTGCATTGGGATTCCCTGTGCCCGCGAGTCCGCTGCCGTAAATGGCGATGTAACTTCCAGGGGTGATAATCCCGGGCGGCGCCTGACCGCCGCTCGCGGCGTTGGCGATTCCCTCGGTCGGCTCCGGAGGTGAAGTACCTCCCGGAAGTATGATCGCGAAGGAATGTGTGACTCCTGTCGCCGTAGCGTAGGTTGCATTGCCGGCCGCCTCCGCGGTAATCGTACACGTGCCGGCTGCCAGGATCGTGACAATCGATCCGTCTATTTTGCAGGTGCCTGTGGTGGAGGACTCATACGACACGGGAAGTCCGGATGAAGCGGTCGCCGTCAGCGTGAAGGGAAGCGAGCCTAGAGTGCGCGTACCGATCAGCGGAAAGCTGATCGTCTGGGTCAGATAATGCGAAGTCACGGTGATCGGAAACGAGACGACCGGCCCGCCGGCGATAAACGCCACCGTGCTGGTGTCAGAAGTTCCGGGGGTGACGAAGTGGTCTGTGACGGTCACGGCCACGGTTGCGGTGTATGTGTAGAGCGATCCCGTATGCGACGCAATAGTCATCGTGCCGGATGCCGGAGTTGCGGTCACGGCCGCGAAGTGATCGGAATTGCTGAGGGCCGCCTGAAAAGTTGGCGGCGTCGGATTATCGGTTTGATAGGTCAACGTTACGTTGGCTGTGGGGTTGGGCGTGCTGTCGGTAACAGCGAGTTGGCCCGGAGAAATAGTCAGTTGACTATTCTCGGCCGTCGTTCCCAGTTGAACGTAGATATTGCTTCCGCTATTACCGAAGACGATGTCCGGTCTTCCGTCGCCGTTGAAGTCACTAACGGTAAATTGTGTGTCCGATGAGTTGAAAGCGTATTGGACAGGCTGCCCGAAACTTCCGTCACCCAGTCCCGGATAGATTGCCGCGCCGTACGGATAGGCGCCCCTGACAGGCGCCGCGGGAATAGCGAGATCCTGCACGCCATCCCCGTTGAAATCGCTGATCAGCAGCCCAGGCCCTCCCTCATTAACGGTTACGAGTGGTGATGGGGGCCCGAATGTGCCGTCCCTTCTGCCCGCGAGCACGGAAATTGCGCCGTCCTCATCCAGCACTAAATCAGTGATTCCGTCGCGGTTCAGATCAGTGGACACCACGGTGTTGGCTGGGTAGAGCGGAGCGCTGCCCGCATTGCCATACCGGACTGGGGCGCTGAAAGTGCCGTCTCCGTTGCCCAGGAGGATGCTCAGCCCGGCGGCGGCGCCGTCTGCTGCCGCCAGATCCGGGTTGCCATCTCCGTTGAAATCGTCAACCGCAAACGAAACAGAATTGACGCCGGTGGTGATCGACAATGCCGGCTGAAAAGTTCCGTCACCGGCGCCGCAATACAGAAGCGCTGTTCCTGAATTGTCAGGAACGATTAGATCGGCATGACCGTCGCGGTCGAAATCGGCGATGGCAATCGGGCCGCCGCGCACGAAAAAAGGCGTAATGGTCTTTGCCTGTGCGAATGAACCATCGCCGTTCCCGATCAGAATTTCGAGGCCGTTGTCATCCGCGATTGCGAGATCCGGGTGGCCATCTTCGTTGAAATCACCCGTTGCAACCTCCTGGGCATTGGGCCCCACCGCGTGAGGAATCGCGGCCCCAAATGTTCCATCGCCGTTTCCGAGCACCACCGCGTTGACTCTGGCAATATCCGCGTTGCCGTCGCCGTTGAAATCCGCGATGGCGACAGGGAAAAATGTCATGTTGTAGGCATCTCCGGCAGCATGAGGAACAGGTACCTCAAATGAGGGGCTGGGGACTGCCTGAATCGTCACCGGAATCGCGGCGGAGAGAGTTGGCGCATGTGGCGCTCCGAAGAATCGGGCGGCGAGCTTGTGTTCGCCAGGACTCAGAAGACTGGTACGGAACGCAGCGCTGCCCGCATTCACTCCTGACGTGCCAAGAATATGAGCGCCATCGTAAAACGTAACCTTGCCATCCGCCGGGGAGGGACTGAGTACAGCGGTGAGCGTGAGAAGGGCGCCGAATCTCGAAGAGCTGGAGGATGCGCCGAGTGTCACGGCAATCGGGACCGGATCCACAACAGCGATGGTGAATGCCTGCGGCGCAGACACGATACCGTGACCGCCGAGGTCTTTTACGGTGACGCTGAAATGGAATGGGCTGCCGCTTGTCGATGTTGGCGTTCCGCTGATTGCACCCGTTGAAGAATTCAGGACTAACCCTGGGGGCAACCCTCCGCTGCTGAGGGTCCAGGCCGAATACGGAGGATTGCCTCCACTCGCGTTGAGGGTCGTATAGTACGGAACTCCAGTCACGGCGTCAGGCGGCATACCCGAGACGGCAACAGCCGCCCACACAGTAATGGCGGTATCGAGCGGAATGGACGTCAGGCCAGTGCTGTCATTCACGGTCAAAGAAAACGAGAAGATGCCCGCAGCCGTCGGAGTTCCGCTGATGAGGCCTGTGGCAGGGTCCAGAGACAACCCGGGAGCCAGAGAGCCCGAACTGACGGACCAGTTCTGATAAGGGGCGGTTCCTCCGCTTGCCTGTGCCTGCGTCGTGTATGGCATTCCCATACGGCCGACGTAGGACGTCATGGAAATCAAAAACGGAGCCGCAACGTGAACGGAGAAGTTCTGGCCGGATCGGAAACCTGGCCCATTTGGTCCGGCGACCATAACCGAGAACGAATAGGTGCCGGAGGGAGCCGTGACGGAAATCGTCTGGGAAATCGTGCCATCGGGATAGATGTTAAAAGGCGCCAGCCCAGCGGTTTCCTTCCATGTGTAGGGGGTCGCGCCACCCGATGCGGCGAGATTGAGGCTGTAGGGCGTTCCAGCGCGGGCGTCCGGCATGGTCGTCGTCGTAATGGTTGGAAACGCGCCCGTGCCTCCGGAAAAGATCCGAACCCCGGCGCCATTCGCGACGGCAAGATCGGTTCGTCCGTCATGATTGAATTCCCCCGGGACCAGGCCGTACGCTCTCCCCGCGGCGAAATTCACGACTCCTCGAAATGTCCCGTCACCGTTTCCCACGAGGACACCGACGACACCCTGATCCGCGGTGTCGCCGTTATAGGTCACTGCCAGATCGGTAATTCCGTCGCCATCAAAATCTCCGGCTACTACCTGCCCCACGGGATTTGCAAGTATATGTGGCTTCACAGAAGACCGCGTGAAGGTGGCGTCACCGTTGCCAAGCAATACATCGAGTTGCCCCAAGGCCCAGCCGTATAAGACAAAATCGGGCCTCCCGTCTTTATTGAAATCGCCGACGGCTACGGATTGCGAAAAGCTCGAGCTGTAGGAAGCGCCGATCCGGAATGTGCCATCGCCATTGCCGATAAGAATCGTTGCATCGAAGCCGGTGTCCGAGTCGAGCGAAACAATGTCGGCGTTGCCGTCGCCATTGAAATCGGCAACGGCTACAGCGGACTGCCGGGATCCACTGAGGTAGGTGACCATCGGGCTGAAGGTGCCATCGCCCACCCCCAAAAAGATGCCCACACCGAGCGGCCCCTGGCGCGCGACGACCACGATATCGGCGATTCCATCGTTGTTAAAATCGCCCACCGCCAAATCCAGCGGGGCGTAACCTGGCGTGGGAACCAGAACGGGCGTTGAGAATGTGCCGTCACCTTTATTCAGCCAGACATATACACCCTCGTCGATACTCGCTGTGGCGAAGTCCGGTTTTCCGTCTCCATTGAAATCGCCCACGGCAACGGCGGTGGAGTTCTTCGCGGCGGTGTAAGTGACCGGCGCGCGAAAGCTGCCATCGGTGTTGGCCAGCAGGACCGTGTAGTTACTCGTAACGATGTCGGAATTTCCGTCGCCGTTGAAATCCGCTGCCGCGACACGCTCACCGTAATTGGATGGAATGGAATACTGTGTTGGCGAAAGGAAAGTGGTGGCGGCTGCCGCATTCACTGTCTGGGTCAGCGACGATGAACTGCGGGCGTAACCCGCCGCGCCGCTAAATAAGACTCTCAGCGAGCGCACTCCCGAAAACGGAAGGATAGTGGATAAAGACGCGTGACCGGATACGATCGGGCTGATGCCCAGCACGGTCGTTCCATCGTAGAAAGTAGCGTTGCCGCCGGCCGATGAGGGTGAAACATCCGCGGAGAACGTCACGGCCTGTCCGAAAACAGACGGATTCGCGGAACTTGCGAGGGTTATCGTGGTGGGTGTTTGGGCAAACGCCAAAGACGCAAAAACAATGGCTAACGCCAGACGAGTCATGATTTTTTTTGTTTTTTTGAGAAATCAGGAGGGGGAATTTCCGTACACACGGAAAGGTTCCCTGCAATTACTTTAACAGGAAGGCGAGATTTTTAGTTAACACCACGGAATAGTGGGGGTTATTGTGAATGTGGCCGAAACAACATATGCCATTGGTCGCCAAATGGCGGGCCCATCGCCTCCTGATTCACTAACGCACCGTGACGCTGTGTTCGCCCGCCGGCAGCAGCACCGTACAGTTGCTGCCTTCCACGCATTCCACCGCAAGAGCCCGCTCATCCAGAATCATCGCCGCTGGCTTGCGGTCAAAGCGTACAATCGCACGGCTCCCGCTCGAATAGCGAAATGCAGCCTGTCGTCCGTTCGCCGAGGCGGAAATCAGCGTGGCGTTGAGATCGGCAATAGAGATTCCCGCGCGGAGTGGCGCTGTCTGTACCATGTGCATGCCGGCGGGCAAAAGAACCGCGCCGGATGCAACGAGCGGCCATTCCTTTCCATCCACGGTTGCGCCACCACTCCACAGGAGTTCAAGGTCCGCGGGCGACGTAACCGAGACTCCTTGCCGGTCTTTCCGGTAGTGCGTAACGGTAGCGGCCGCCGCGCTGAGCAACGGCAGGTCCGGCTTCAGGATGCTGTTCTCGAAGTACAGCGCCACTCTGGGGAACGCAACGGATGCCATGTGCACCAGCTCGAACAACTCCGTTCCGGTTTGCTGGCGGGTTGGATAAACGTCCTGATAGCGCTCGACGATGTTGATATCGATCGCCAGCCGGTCGCGGTGCGGGGTCAGTGGCGCATATCGCTTCGCGATCTCGGCATACCGCTGCGGGCCGAGGTTCCATACTGTAGCGGGATCTTCGATCAGAAACGAAAACGCCTGCGTGTCGAGCAGCGGCAGCACGCGGGCCGCGTCCGCGCCGATCGCGTCCTTCATGCCGGTATCGAACCGGTCATCGACGTGCGTGAGAACGAGATCGAGTCCCGGATGGAGTGTTTGGAGCTGCGCGGCGAAACGGAGCCAGTCCGCCTGCATTCCGCCGGCGAGTTCGGCGCGGAAATCGAGAAACTGCCGCAGCGAAGCGGCATCTTTTCTCTGTCCCCAGATCTCGATGGGATCCCAGCCGAAGCGCGCTCGGAACATCGCCCGCACATCGCTGTTCATCGGGGTGAAGCGAGCCGGATTTCCCGCGCCTTCGAGTGACTCGAAGTAAAGCTCCGCCAGATTGATTCCGTCCCAGTCGAAACGCTGCATCATAGCGCGCAGACCCGCCTGAATGGCGCTCACACAATCCGGATTCTGCAGGTTCATGAGCTTGCGCCAGTCGAGCTGCGCATCCTGCAGGAGTGCGGTCTTTTCGCGCCATTCCGGATGCGCGTTCCAGAAGTTGTCACTGACGTGCGGCAACTCGATCCACGCATAGACCAGGATGCCGTGGCGATGGCAGGCTGTGATCAGCTTTTGCAGATATTCATCGTGAGTGGGGTCCGGATCGAAGAAGTGCCACGAGGCGACGTGAAGGGCAGCAATCCCCGCCTTGCGCCACCGCTCGGCCAGATAGTCCGGATCGGCGCGTGATCGATACGAATCGTCGAAGAACGCCCAAAGCCGCGGCGCACGAAATGAAGGACCAAATCCAAGATCCGCGAGAGCCTGCATGAGATAGGGAAAGCGCTCATAGCCGCTCGCACCGGGAGTTGCCGCCACCCACAGGACCGCGCCTGCTCCCAGCCGATACCCGGCGATCACCGGTGCGCCTGTCCACCGCTCCTTCGCGAAGACTCGCGCGTTCAAAGGAACTTCGTAACGCGGAATATCGGCCGCGCTGCGCCAGATCACCGGCAGCGCGGCGTTATGCTCATCCACTATGTGAATGCAGGAAACCGTGCTGCTTCCCGGTTGGAATCCAAACTCTGAAGCAAGCGGGGAAGAGCCTTCGAGGATGACCGCCGCCCCGTTCATCGCTTTCGCGCGCCAGTCGGGCGAGGCAGGTGCGTTCAGAGGCGCTACGTAGATATCGGCCGCGCCATCACCTTCCGCAGGCGCGTGGCCAGCCGAGGAAAGGATCAAAGGCCAGGGAGAATCCGCCGGAGCCCGAAACGTTCCGCCGTAACACAGAGGCGCCCACGCTAGCACCACGAGCAGGCCGGCGGCTTTATCTGGTAAACGCATACCAGACCCCCAGCCGCAAGTCATGAAATCCCGATTCGCCAGTCAGCCCCTCCTCACGCAGGTAACTGCCGCGCAACGCCTCCACGCCGATCCACACGGGCGCCGGCAGCCACGCCGGATGAATTCGGAAGCCCGGCCCGCTCTCCGCAAAATTGGCCCAGTATTGACCGCGGGCGTCGAGCGTCAGATTCTGGCGTCCGAAAATTTGCGCGCGCGCGCCCGGCAACCCGAATGTATAGCCTGCGCGCGCTTGCGCGTACAAAATCACATCGTTGGCGAAATGGCTAATGTAGACGCCGTCCACCGCCGTTTCGAGAAACCAGCCGGGCCGCTCGCCGTTCAGCGCGGCTCCATGCGTGCGGGCCCATGAAACGCCGCCGCGATAATCGCTCCAGTGCTTCCCATTCAGATAGCTCGTCGCGATGCCGGCTTCGAACCAGCCGATCGCGCGATGCCAGGAATCGGTTGCCACGCCGGCTCCCGCAATCAGCGCGTTTTCGGAGAGGCTCTGCGGCAGAACGCCCCCGGTTTCGCCGCGCACATCGCCTGAGAGGCGCAGGGAAGCGTAGGGGTGCAGCGGAACGCCGCGCATCCGCAGCTCTGTTTTCGCCTGCGCGTAGCCGAACAGATCGCTCCAGCGCGAGGAGAGCAGCGGATACATCCAGACAGTCGTCTGAAAGCGCGCCTGCCCGCGCCGCAGATTCGACCACGCGCGCCGCGCCTCGGCGGCCACCGCGGTATCGGCGCTTTGCCGCGCGATATCGAACCAGCGCAGCGCCACCGTGTCATCGTGCAGCAGATTGTTTGTCCAGCCAAGCTTGAGGGCGAGAGAGGCATCGAGCGGATTTTCTTCCCGCGCCTCGGTATAGTAACGGAGCGCATCCTTCAAAAAGCCTGCGTGGTAGCTGCGATCGCCAAGCGCGCGAGCGTCAGCCGGGGCCTTTTGCTCGAGCGGGCGTGGCAATCCCAGCGTCATCCGCACGCGGTTGGCGATGTCCGGATCGCCGTGCGCCAGCACGCTGTTGAGAAGGGGCATCGCGAGATCCGAACGCTGGTCT
>Ga0134125_10000830_pt1 | contig 40200 bp, 33 predicted proteins | sample KB31751_FD_96464 | JGI IMG/M metagenome (GOLD analysis project Ga0134125, IMG submission 96464) | Terrestrial soil microbial communities with excess Nitrogen fertilizer from Kellogg Biological Station, Michigan, USA - KB3-175-1 | ecosystem: Environmental > Terrestrial > Soil > Unclassified ...
GAACATGGCGGCGAGGAAGGCCAGCACGAGATTCTGTGGGAACCGGTTAATCCAAAACCGGCCGGACTCGTCGAGAAAAATTTGCTGCCAGACGTAGAGCGAGTAACTCAGGACGCCGACAAATACGAAGACGCGGCTATTCAAAATGCGCGTTATCCGATCCTGCCATGAGATGACACGCCAGGTGACAGCGGCGATACAAAGGAGGGAAATTGTGTTGCCGATAGCGAAATGGAATTTGGGCCAAAGGCTGGATTGCAGCGTGGCATACATCGCTACCGCCATGATGGGGACGAAAAAAAACAATTGCGATTCAAAGAAGCGCTTGGCGCGCTCGCTTTTTGAAAGCCTGCCGGCAAATAATGCCAAGAGACAGCCGATGGCGATCGCATCGCCTAAATAGAGAAGGCTCGACTGCATCGCATTAAAGACACGCGGCGCGTAGAGCAGTGTACCGATGCGCAATAGCGGCGCGGCAACGACAATACTTGTGCAGGCGATCACGCGGCCTCTATAGCTGGTTAAGAGAAACACCAGCGGCCAGACGAGATAGAACTGTTCTTCCACCGCAAGAGACCACAAATGGCCGGTAATCCACGCCCCGTTTTGCTCGTGATTCATTGTGAAGGTAAGGGCGTAGATCAGATTGTGTTTCGGAATTTCCGCCAAGCCGAAGGCGGCCATTAGCGCGACGACCAGAATGTAGGTATATGCCACCGGCCAGATGCGGAACGTTCGCCGGAAGTAGAACATGCCGAGCGAGATTCGGCCGCGCTTTCGCTCCTCGTTCAGCAACAGTGTGGTGATGAGAAAGCCCGATATGACGAAAAATACCTTTACGCCAAAGGCTCCGAAGCCATATAGAGCGTGGGAATACGGCTCGAATCGCAGATTCTGCGTCTCAGCGGCATGGGCGGCTAAAACGATGGCAATGGAAATCGCGCGCAATCCATCGAGCGACGGAATGCGGTGGCTGGGTCCAGCCGATAACGGTGTTTCCGCCGGCGACTTCACGACGAAATCCTGGCATAGAGTTTTTCGCCGGAGACGCTGCGGGTTGGGCCATTAACGGGTGTGTAGCCAGGAACGCTATGAGCTATGGCTCGGGCGAGGCTGCGTGCTTCCTTGGCATTTAGATGTTTTCGTATGACGGGAGCGATCGCGACCCCCATGATGAGGTAAAACGGAATGGCACCGAACGGCGTTTCAAAAGAGTTTCCAAAGAACGCCGACAGCAGGCTGGACGCCCAAAAAGCCAACCCAAATACCTGCCCGGTTAATTTATAAGTGGACCACAACAGCCAGGCGAGGGCGGCCTGCAGTGAAAAGAAGATAACTACACCTACTGCGCCCCCGTAGCCAAGGCAAAAATAGAAAATACTATGCGGCGTGCGCAGATCCATGTTCTTGGTATACGGAACCAGATCTTTAAGCGGATAGCCGTATCCATGCCCAAACAGAAACGTCGGCACATCGACCACAACGGATTCGCGAATAGCTTTCCACCATGTCGTCCGCCATGTAACCGTACCCGCGTAGACTGCTGCGTTGGGGCTGTATTCTTCCGCCAGCTCGGGGTTGAACGACGATATTGCGCGGCCCAAAATATCGCGCGTGGACACATCGCCGCCGCGGCTCTTCATTCCCGGAAGGGAGATATCAGCGAGCGCGCCGACGACCAAAAAGGCGCCGATGAGGGACATCGCAAGGACAACGCGGTGCATCTTCTTACCGAAAAATCCCCAGATCATCATGGCGAGGATGAAGCCAACCCATTCGGCGCGAACTTCTGTCGCCAACAACATAAAAGCGCCGAGCGTGAGCGGAAGCCAGTATTTCAAGGGCTTCTTTTCGAAGCATAAAATTCCGAGCAGGACAACCGATCCACCGCCGGCCTGCTGAAAAATTACAGCGTCACTGCCCGGAACCGTCCATGTGATTTTGTCGAGAAAGGCGATGTATAAGGGGCCATAGAATGTGAGAAACCAGGCGTACCAGATGATCCATTTCCGAAGCAAATCCGGACGATGCTGCCCGGCCCAGATGCCGAGAAACAGGTAGAGCGGATAAATATTGAAGACGAGGTTTTCAAAGGCCACCAGAGGAGGGTAACCGGATAGTAATCCGGAGATAACCTCAAAAACCCCATACAGAATGGACAGCAAAAATATCCAACTGATGGACCCGAGCGGTCCGCCGCGCGTAAGGCCCTCATGCCAGCGGTCAAAAATCGCGCGTGGCTTGAAAAGCATAAACGCCGCCAGCGCCAGGTCGCCTATAAATAGCTTTGCCGGGGGTATACCCAGGTATGCGAACGCGCGTCCGCTCACCGAGAAACCCATCAGCAAAAAGAACGCTACTTTAGTCCAGAAATCCATTCGTTATAAAACAATCGCCATTTTCGTTCGAATTGCGCCGGGTTGTAATCGGCCGCAATCGTAGAAGCACGCCGGCCCATTGCCGTTCGCTTCTCTTCCGGCAGCACTGTGAATCTTTTCAACGCCGTTGCCACTTGCTCGCGCGTGCGCTCGATGGCATAACCGTTTTCTCCCTCGCGCAATAGCTCATCAATCCCATTCAAACGGGGCGCAATTACCGGCAACCCGGCCGCGGCGGCTTCATACGCCACGAGCGAAAACGTTTCGTACGACGACGGCAGAACAAAGGCGTCAGCCGACCATAAATAGGGCCGCACATCCGAGCGCATCCCCGTAAAAACGACTGCGCCGCTCAACCCCAGCCGGTTCGCCTTGTCCTTATAGGAAGCCACCACGCCGGGTTCGCCGCCTACCACCATCAGCTTCGTATGCGCCGAGTCCGCGCCTTTGAGTGCTTCAAGGAGCAGCGGCAGCCCTTTTCGCTCAAATTGTCCCAGAGCAGCGAATAGAAATACAGCATCTTCCGTACCAAAACCAAACTCGGATCGAAACGCAACCCGATCGAAGGAGGCCGGGCGGCCCAGACCGTCAACATCCACGGCATTCGAAATTACTCGTATTTTCCGGGTGGTGAACGGAAACGCCCGCGAAAGCTCTTTCGCCAAGCCTAGCGAGGGAACCACAATATTTTTTGCGCGGCGAAAAGCGGATCTCTCCATCACCGCGTGCAAGGCGTGGTCGAGCTTGCGAAAAAAGCCGCGCACACCGGAAGGTTTCGCTTCGTTCCAGTGCTCTTTTAAATAAGCGGTGTGACAAAAATGGGCGTAGCAGATATCGCCGAAGCTGAGATTACTCTCCACCATCTGCACCAGGTCGAACCGGGTTCTCTTGCGCAAGCGGTAAAGCAGATAGTAAACGGGCGCGAGTACATGGAACGTGATGAAGAGCAGTGCCAGCGGTCGTACGGGAGCCGGAATACGAACCCAGTCGATACGATCCGGATACGGATTTTCGAATTGGACCGAAAAGACCGTGAATTTGTGCTCGGCTGCGAGAGCGCGCAACAAGCGAAGGTGGCATCCGCCCGCTGGATTCGTCGGCGTGACCAAATAGTCAAACAGTGCGACGCGCAGAGATCACCTCTTCATAGAGCCCGGCCAGCCGCTCGACACGCCTGGGCCAAGCCTCAACCCGCACACGTTCCAAGGCCGCTGTGCCCATCTGCAACCGCCATTCAGCGCATTCGGCCACTTTCCGCATCGCCTGCGCCAGCTCGTCGATCACCTGCGCGGGCGTCTTCACACGGACCTTGATTCCGGCCTCTGCCGGAACAAGAGCGCCAACTCCCTGGTGCGCCATCGTGAGAATCGGCAGCGCATGAGCCATCGCCTCAAGCACTACCGAGCCCAATGAGTCCCGAATACTCGTGAACAAAAACGCATCGGACCGGCGGAACAGCGCCGGCATATCGGCATATGGTACCGGCCCGAGAAACTGCACTTTCTCTGACAACCCTGCCTGCCGTACCCGCTCTTCATACGCGGCGCGCTCCGGTCCTTGGCCAGCCACCAATAACTCAATCGGCAGGTCCCGCAGTTTGGTCATTGCTTCAAGCGCCAGCGGGAGACCTTTGCGCGCTTCCAGCCGGCCCGCCCACAGGAACGTACACCGTCCTCCCTCGTTCGCCCGGTGTGGATTTGCTGTGACCGGCTCCTGCAATAACCCGATGTCGGTGAGAAAGGGCGCACTCTTAGCGCCGGCCTGGCACAATAACGCTTCCGTTTCCGGGTTGGTTGCCAGCACCATCTCCGCCGCGCGCACTGCCCGCCGCAAGGAAGGCGAATACTTACGGAGCTTCACATAGAGCGTCCGCATCCGTTCTTTGCCGCGATTCTCACCGAAGTAGGGAAGAAATGGTTCCGGCGTCGTCTGTCCGCCGCCCAGTGGGCCCCAAAGAGCTGGGACGGGCACCTTCCACAACAAAGGAGCCGCACCGATTGTTCCCCAGCTCGTGTGGTGGAGGACATCAAACCCAATGGCAAGATGCAATTGGCGTGCTTTGCGGTAAGCAGCCCGCAGCCACAAAAGATAGTGGAGCCGGATACCCCGTTCACTCTTGCCCGGCTTCCAGGGATCCAACCAACTTGCCGGCTTTACCCACTCGATGTGCAAATTGGGAATCGGCACTTCCGCAAGCGCCGCATCCACGCGATCCCGGAACTCGGGGTAGGCAATCAGCCACACCTGATGCTCTGCCGCAAGCCGCCACGCCAGTTCCCAAGTGTTCCCCGGCTCAGATCCCAAACCCGGCCCGCACGCGTGGCCGACCAGCAGAACCTTTCTACTATGAGAGCTTCCGGACACCGTGAGGGGTGTGTCGAGTTGTGCTTGCGCCGTGCTCAAACCGTCAATACATCCGTTTTTAAACCGCGGCCGCGCAGGTCCGTTTGAATCTCATTTTGATAGATGGGGTTCATCGCAATCGCGACATCAGGTTGATATTGTTCCAGGAATTTCGGCCCGACGATTTCCTGGCCTGTACCCGCCATAAACTTTCCCTGGCGGAATGGATTGATATCGACGACATATTCGATGGAACCGTTCAGCTTCAACGCCGTCAGGAAGGCAACCCCCTTGGAACCTGATCCCCACACAACCGCGCGCTTGTTCTGTTTGCGGAAGCTCGTGATGTTTCCTTTCCATTTTTCGATCAATGCCGATTGATGGGTCAAGAAATGTTCGATGTCTTCCGCCACTCTTTCGACCGCCGTGGGATCGAAGCGGCTTATATCCAGCTTGTTCGCGACGGGCCGAGCCGTGATCATCAGGTACTGATCCTCGTAATCGGTCCAGACTTTCTCCACCGCAAAGCCCGCTTGTTCGAAAAGCCAGATGAGGGAAGGCGCGGTGAAGTAGGAGCAGTGCTCGTAGTAGATATCCCAAAACGCCAGATTACGCAAAATGCGATGCATATCAGGAATCTGAAAGAAGACAAGCGATTCCGGACGGTCGCCAATGGCGCGGCGCACCATGCCGACAAATTCAGCGGTATTCGGAATATGTTCGAGCGTCATCTTGCAGCAGAAGAAATCCGCCGAAACATCGGTGTACTTTTCGGAGTAGAAGTCGGCGATGAACTGCACATCTAACTCCGCTCCGGCCGGATTGCGCTCCGCCACAAACGCCGGATCGAAGCCAATGCCGCGATTCTGCCCCATTTCGCACAACAGCGTCAAAAATTCGCCCTTGCCGCAGCCGATTTCGACGACCGTTTTGCCGCGCAAATCATAGTCGTCGATGAGGCTCTGCGCCAGCCGCCTGTGGAATGCCTGGAAGGTAGGCGAAAACCCCTGCGTTTCCTCGTACTGGCCCGAGTAGTTGTGTACAGCCGGATCGAACACGGTATTCCCGATGAAACCGCAATGACGGCAGAAGCCGAGGGCAATGTCCCGCTTGGGAAAAGTTACGGCGACTTCGCGCGTCGGCATCAGCAAGACGCTGTGCACTGGAACGTCCGGCACTTCGTAGAAGAGCTTCATTTCGCCCGCGAGGCAGTTCGGGCAATTCGTTTGTTTCGGCATGAAAGGCAGAATCCCAGAGAAATAATTACGGCTGATAGACCAGAACACCCTCGGGCTTGTCGGTCTTATCGTATTCGGTGGCGATTTCCTCGGGCACCCGGCTCAAGTCGATTCCCTTCATGAAATCGCGCAGGGAAGTTCCGGTGCAATATGAATCGATGTTCGGCGCCCCGATCTTATTCTTCACATCCTCGATATTCACCGTGCGGAAGTCAATGCTGAATCGGGTTTTGCCGCTGGTATTCGGTACGGTCGAGTGCATATTCGCTGCGGAAAACGCAACTAGCCCGCCGGGCTCGTTGATAACCCGGATCTGCGGATCGAGTTCCATTGGCTGCTCGGGCTTCGGCTGCTTGCGCGTATCGGATTTGATGTGCTTGGAGGCATCGGCACGGCCTACGCTATTCCACTCGTAATAGTTGAATTCGTGCGACCCGTTTTTTACCGGCTCGCTCCAGTAGCGCGGATGGAACGCCATCGAGCTTTCGGACGCGATCGGCACAATCGGCATCCACCAGTTGATCTGGCACATGGGAGCCGAATACCAGGTATCGCGATGCGGATGATGCGCATAACCGACGCCGGAAGTCAGATAGGCGTCGGAAGTTACAGCCCGCAGCCGCGGCACATCGAGATAGGTTGTCTCCATGTCGCAGCCGAAATCTTCGAGCATCGCCTTAATGAGCCGCTTCGATTCCGGATGATGAATAAACTTCGGCTTCAACGGACCGAAGATCGCGACGAATTCCTCGACCGGCATGGCATATTGCGCCGTTACCGGATCGAGCGAGCCAAACGCCTCGCGGATCATCTGCCAGGCGAACTCGATAAACGCCAGAGAACTGGGGCGCGCTGAATACGTGAAGAGCTGCCCCTGATACAAAAGTTCGCGCCGTTTGTCGTCCCCTAATCGCGAGTCAACATAAATGGTATTCATACAAAAACCTCTTTTTCACAAATACTTTCCCTGCACACATCGGCGTGAGAGCGTTCCAGACCGCTTCCTGGCGATCGCGGCATTAGCTCACCCCAATTGCTACACGACGGCGGGCGATGGAATGGGAATGATGAATTTTCCACCCATCTCGCTATACGCCTGCTGCTGCTGCATAATTTCCCCTGCAAAGTTCCAGGCGAGGACCAGCAGATAATCCGGCTTGGCTTCCAACAACTTCTTTGGCGAATAGATGGGCAGATGGTTGCCCGGCATATATCGGCCTTGCTTGAATTCGTTCAAGTCGACAACGTAGTCGAGCAAAGATTTATCGATCTGGCAGAAGGCGAGCAGTGTAGTCGCTTTTGCCGCCGCTGCATAACCGGCGATGGACTTGCCTTTCTTCTTCAGGTCCTGCAGCAATACCGTCAATTGAGACCGGATCGCCTGCACGCGATCGGCGAATGTTTGGTAATAGCCGATGGAATCTACGCCTGTCTTGCGTTCCTGCTCGAGCAATTGCAGCACACCCTCGCGCGGAGCTTCGCGTTTTTCCACAAATAAGCGCAGCGAGCCGCCATGGATCTTGGTCCGCATCACATCGTTCAGATACAAGCCATGGTTCTTAAACAGGCGGTCGAGCGCAATCACCGAGAAGTAGCAGAGGTGTTGGTGATAGATGGTGTCGAATTCGCAGTGTGAAATCAAATCCACGAGGTAGGGGCATTCGATCACGGCGACGCCATCCGGCTTCAAAAGAGCCGCGATGCCGTCGACAAACCCGTTCAGGTCCGCCACATGAGCCAGCACATTATTCGCCAGAAAGACATCGGCCTGCTTGCCCTCCCGGGCGAGTTTTTCGGCGAGCGCTTTCGTAAAAAACGTGCACATGCTGTTCACGCCACGTTCTTTGGCTTTACTTACTGGTCCTTCCGCCGGATCGATGCCGAGCACCGGAACACCCTTCTCGACGAAATTCCGAAGCAGGTAGCCGTCGTTGGAAGCGGCTTCAATCACCAGGCTGTTTTCGTTCAAACCGCGCGTTTTGATCAGATGTTCCGCACTCTTTCCAAAGTGTTCCAGCAGACTTTTAGACACCGAGGAAAAGTACGGATAATTGCGGCAGAACAGAATTTCCGGCGGAACGGTTTCGGTAATCTGTACCAGCGCGCAATCCGGGCAGAACACCAGATCGAGCGGAGCCGTTAACTCCGGTTCGGTCAACTGGTCGTGCGTTAACAGCGCATCGGCCAATGGCGTACGGCCAAATGAGAGAATCGGCTCTACACCGGTTGCGCCGCAGGAGCGGCATTGAAAGTCGGCTTTGCTCATGCGTTTATGCTCCCGACACGGCAACGGCGGCCGGCTGCAAGGCGGTCACCCGCAGCGTTTCATCGAGGGCGCCTTCGGCGATCAGGCTACGAATATGCGCGATGCGCTTGTAGCGGACGCCTTCAAATTCATCGACGGTCAGGCCGATGCGCCGGTAGGTATCGTACAACTCCTGAGCGCCTTTGCGCGCGTCCCAGACCGGCTGAAACGCGGGCAGAACGCGGCGAATTTTGCCGCAATCCACGCGGTAGCAGCGCTTGTCCGGGCCCGCATCGGCCGCATATTCAATTTCAGTTCCCGGGACCGTCTCCTTCACAATCTCCGCCAGTTCGCGAACGCGATAATTATCTTCGTTGCGGCCTACATTGAAGGCTTCATTGTGAACGAGATCGACCGGAGCTTCAAGCACAGCGAGAAACGCTCGCGAAATATCTTCGATGTGAACAATGGGCCGCCACGGCGTACCGTCGCTCTTGATGAAGACGCGGCCGGTTGCGTACGCCCACGCAGTCAGGTTGTTCAAGACCAGATCGAAGCGCAGCCGCGGAGAAACACCGAACGCCGTGGCGTTACGTAAGAACGTAGGACAGAAACGGTTATCGGCCAGTTTCGCGACATCCTGCTCCACTCGCACTTTCGATTCACCATACGGAGTAACAGGATTGAATGCCGACTCCTCGTTTAGCATGTCCTCGCCGCCAGCGCCATAGTTGCTGCAGGAGGAAGAGAAAATAAAGCGTTCAACCCCTGCCTGCTTCGCCAGCTCCGCCAGACGCACCGACGCCAGATGATTGATCTCATACGTAAGCTGCGGGTTGAGATCACCCAGCGGATCGTTCGAAAGGCCGGCAAGATGCAGAACCGCATCGAAGCCCTTCAGATCGTTCAATTCCACATCGCGCACATCTTTGCGGATGGACGGAATATTGACAATACCGTCTCCGAATGTGCACCGCTCAAAAATATCGCTATCGAGCCCCGTTGGCTGATGCCCCGCGGCTAGCAGCATGGGCACCAGCACCGTTCCGATATACCCCTGGTGTCCCGTTACTAACACTCGCATTGATTTCCTCCCAGATTTTCCAAGGCGCTTTACCGCTTTGCCAAAGCGATTCAAGCAAAACTTTCTCCCGCAACGTATCCATGCACTGCCAGAACGAAGTGTGGCGGTAGGCCATCAACTGTCCTTCGGCGGCGAGCCGCTCGAGCGGCCCTTTTTCAAAGTGCGTGTCCTCTCCGTCGATGTAGTCGAATACTTCCGGCTCCAACACAAAGAACGCGCCATTGATCCACCCTTCTTTGGTTTGATTTTTTTCCGAAAATTCGACGACGTTGTCGCCGTGCATTTCGAGGTGGCCGAAGCGTGCTGCAGGCCGAACCGCGGTAAGCGTTGCTAATTTTCCGTGGGCTTTGTGAAATGCGAGCAACTCGTGCAAATTCACATCCGAGACGCCGTCGCCCCAGGTCAACAGAAATGGCTCGTTGCCAATCCAAGGCGCAAGGCGCTTAATTCGCCCGCCGGTCTGCGTGTTCAGTCCTGTGTCAACCAGTTCCACTCGCCATTCGGGCACCGCCGCCGCGCCACTCCGCGTAACCGCGCCGGTCGTCATATCGACGGTTAAATGGCTGCTCAGCGAGCAGTAATCCACCATGTATTTCTTGATGACTTCGCCCTTATAACCCAGCGCGATCACGAAATCGTGAAAGCCATAGTGGAGGTAGTGCATCATGATGTGCCAGAGAATCGGTTTACCGCCGATCTCTACCATCGGTTTCGGCTTGACTTCGGTTTCCTCGGCGAGCCGTGACCCCAGCCCCCCGGCAAGAATCGCTACTTTCATGCGGATTCACCTCTTACTTGCTTGAAATCTGCCGTCTTCGGCTTCGGCACCTGGATGTTGTAGAGCACCTGGTCGGCGGCAATTAGCAGGTCTTTCATCATGCGCCGGAAATGCTTTTGGATCCACGGAAACAACAACAGATAGCAGCGCACTTTCTGTCCGAAGCGCACCGGCGCGCGGCCTATTGAAAGGAAATATTCCCATAACTGGCGGAATTCCGGAAATGAAATGGTTCGCGTTTTCGCTGGATCCCACCATTCCGGGCATGGCAGCGTGCCGTAGCGGTTCGTCAGCCGGAAGCGCCGTTCCTTTACGCGCACAGGAATGGTTTTCGACGATTGCCCGCTATGGCGCGTGCTTACGAACAAGTGCTCCGGCGATTCGTAAAAACGCCCCAGCAACGACATTTGCGCCAGCAGCACGCCATCGCTATTCACATAACTGCCCTGCGGCGGCACCTGGCGCAGAGCCGAGAGCCGCATCACGCCGAAGATCTGGTAGCACATGTGATCGTTCAGCAACATTTCGTGAAAGCGGACTACTGTATCCGGCGAATCGGTTTTCATCGGCCAGACGTAATTCTCGATGAACTTTCCGGTTTCATCGACCACCCTCGTCTTCGAATGCGCAATTACGCAGCTTTCATCGGCTTCGAGTGCCTCTATACACTGGCGAAGAAAATCGGGCTCTAAGACGTCGTCAGCCGCCGCCCACTTGAAATACTTGGCGCTGGCGAGCGAACAGACGCGCCGCACATTCCAACCGGCACCCATATTTTTTTCGTTTCTGTGATATCGGATCCGGCTGTCCCGTTGCGCATAGTCCCGGCAAATCTCTCCGGTGCGATCGGTGGACGCATTGTCGGAAATAATCAATTCAAAATCCGTGAACGTTTGGCCCAGGATCGAATCGAGCGCCTTTTCAATGAAACGTTCCCCGTTGTAAACAAACAAACCAATACTAAGCAGCGGCATCGATCTCATGACAATTGTGTGTTCCCAGAAACCCTTCCTTCCAAACCCAAAGTTGTTTCGTTTGTTGTGCAATCCAGCATCAGATGGCGCGCCGGTTCAGACGTTTTAGGCGTACTAGAGCTCGTTTGAGCACGCTCGGCCCCATGGCTACATTCATGGTGAAGGCAAAGAGCCACCGCGGTAACCACTCGGCCAAGCGCCAGAAGAGGAGACGTTTGGCAGAATCCTGCTCTCGAACGCCCGCTATAAAAGCCGCATAACATTGTTTTCGATCGGCATCGCGGCGCAAACGCGCTTCGAGATACTTCAAAAGCAGAAAGTACTGTGACTTCTCCACAGGCCGTAGCCGGCTCACGATGTCAGGCATCGTCTGCCGCAGGAAATCGCGCTGCGCGGTCCACAACTCTTTTCCGAGAGCAATTTCACGCGAAACCGTCTCTTGCGTTAAACCAGTTCTCGTGTAGCTATTCGCGCTGTGAATTCGATATTGTGCCAACGGTTCGTCCATCTTCGCCAAACGCGAAATGAAGGGTGCGAGACGCATCAAAACCTGATCAGGACAATTTCCCACCGGCTCGTTTACCGGTAGCGGAAAGAGGCGCTCGGCAACTTGGCGGCGAAAACTGATGCCGGAAGTCGGCGGCAAGTAGGGAAGCACGCCGCCGGAATCCAGCAACTCTTCCCCTCGCCATCCCGCCGGCAGGCCGCCATATAAAGGCCACATGCCTTGCGGCTTGCGCATTTCATTAATGTGGATCACTCGATGGATAACAATGCCAGCTTGCTGCTCCCGACGAAACAGCGCCACCACGCGTTCCACTTTCTCCGGCAGAAACAGGTCGTCGGAATCGAGCAGACAGATCACATCGCCGCGGCACAATTCGAACGCCCGGTTGAGAGCCGATCCATGCCCGCCATTTGACTTCCTGGCGTAACGAATTCTTTTGTCACGCGCGGCATATGATTCAATCGCCCGTATCGAATTGTCTGTCGATCCGTCATCGCAGATCACAATCTCGAAATGCCCGTACGTCTGGCACAGCGCGCTGTCGAGTGCCTCCCCGATATAGCGCTCATAGTTGTAGTTGGCAACCAGAATCGACACGAGTGGCCTCTCCTCGAGAGCCGCCATTTTCAACGGCTCCAGGCGGGCCTGCTGCAGCACTATCTCCATAGCAAATTGGTTCAGTTCCGTGTCTTAGCGATAACCGAGGCAATCGATTGGGCCGGTGATTGAGGGGCGGGCTCGCACAATCCTCGGTAGCGCTCCAGCGCTTCCCGCGCGATCACATCCCAAGTGAACGATTCAAATGCACGACGGCGCGCTGCCCGGCCCATGGTCTCGCGCCCCGCATCGTCTTTGAGCAGCATTACCAACGCATCTGCGAGAGAGTCACTGTCTTCTTTTTCCACCAGGAAACCGGTCCGTCCATCCTGCACGGTTTCCACCACGCCACCCGAACGGCTGGCCACTACCGGAACACCGGCTGCCATCGCCTCGAGTGGCGGCAATCCAAACCCTTCGTTCCAAACCGGCGGAAACGCAAATACATCGGCTTGATAGTAGAGATCTATCAATTCCGGGCGCGGAATAAATCCCAGGAAATGCACTCTTTCCGCCGCCGCGCCACACAGAAGCGTTTTCAAATACTCCTGATACGTGCCGGCATCACGGGATGCCCTGCCCAGCTTCACCTTCAGACGCGCAGCCCGGTTTTTCGCGTAATAGCCTCCGAATTTGCGCAGCGATGCTTCGTCCTTTGCATCAAACGTTTCTTCCACCGGATAGTTGCTAAGCGATCCCACAATGTCAAGCCTCACGTCGGGGCAGTAGTGCAGGACCTTGTAAAAAGCCTCCAGCAGAACGTGAATACCTTTGTGTGGCGAGATCGCACCCGAATACAGAATGCGCTTCTCCCGATCCGGCGCCCTGGAAAAAATCGGTTTCCGGCTAAATTCTTCCGGATCGATGCCGTTCCTTAATGCCTCGCTTTTCCCGATAGTTTCCGTAAAGTCCCTGTTCGTTTTTTTGACAATGTAATCGCTGACCGCCGTGACCATGTCAACGTGGCGAAGCCGCTCGGCCAGGCGCGGAAAATGCATCTGTGAAAACCATTCGGCGTGCAGATGCAGGACAACTTTTGAAGACGGATTCAGGGTTTTTAATACGGGCGCGTATTGGGATGAATGCTGGATATGGATGACATGACACTGCTCCTTCCGAACATCCGCCGCCACTTGCCTGCCGAATTCCGGATAAAACCAATCCGCGCTCGATACGGGCGACCACGACTGAAATGCGCGCCGGTATTTCTGCCGGATTTTAAATGCCAGGTCATCGGTCCGGGTTGCTGGAATGAACTTATACCTCACCCCGCCCTCCGTTACCTCAGACGGCACACCGGCGTGCTTATCCTTTAAGCCATAGACCACGACTTCGCACGACTTCGCGAGCGCACGCGCCAGCCCGTACGTGCAAGCCCCTATCGAATTCTGATAGGGAGGTAAAACCACATCCATCGGTTGACTGACGAAGGCGATTTTCAAAACGCTCCTCCGCACCCATCATTGGGTTGCATACTGCGGCTCTTCCACTTTGGCGGGAAAGGCATACCGACGAAGAAACTTGCGCGCGGCGTGCACCTGGATCGGCCAGAACGTAACCAGCTTGCTTAAAGCCATCGCAAACACAACGCCGGCAACGCCCCACCAGGGAGCAAACAGGATGCCCAATCCAACACAGCCGATTGCACATAAAGTGATCGAAAGGGCCAGCGGCTCCACACGCTCGATGCCGCACAACATTTGCCCGGTTGGCGTGAGCGACACGCCAATCACGGTATAAACAAACAACCAAAAGACCACATAGCCATCGGGAATGGCTGACGGTCCGGCCCAGATGTTGATCAGAGGTTCCGCCGCAAGCGCAATCGCTGCCGCGGCAGGAATGCCAAGCGCGACGGTTGCGAGAGTTGTCCGTTTGTACGCGCCTTTAATCCAACCCCAATCGCCGCGCGCTTTTGCCTCGCCGAACGCTGAAATAAACGGCTGCGTGCCCATGAATGCCAGATCGACCGGCAGCGCCAGAACCTTGTAGGTCACCACAAAAATGACCACTTTAGATGGCCCGAGCAATTGGGTAATGATCATCGGTTGGCTCTGGTAGATGCCTAAGCTGGCCAACTGCGTCACCATGTACTTGCTACCTAACTTGATCAGCCTCTTTACGCACGACCACCGCACAGCGGAAGGCGCGGGCGCGAGCCACCGGTACTGCCGGAAAAAAGCGTGATACGCGTTTGCAACATTCACCACCGCCCGTGTTCCCGATAGCGAGGCAACCAGCAGTGGCAGGCCGCCATGAGACTGCGTGACCGCAATCAGCGAAAGCAGCGCGACCACATTGATAATGATGGACCAGACATTGGCGAAATATCCGTCCTGATAGCCGTTGTATACCGATGGAAGCAGGCTGAACGGGATATTGAATACAAAAAAAACCAGCGTCAAAGCGCATGCCGCTTTCAACTCGCCTTTTGATATATCCGATACCCGGAATACTGTTTGCCAAGGAATAGCTTGGAACGTAAACAGGAAAATAACGCCCAGCGTTGCCGCAATCGCCGTTAATGCCCAAAACGCGGAGGCCGTATAGTTCCGTGCCGCCTGCCGGTCGTCGTTTCCGTGCGCCTCCGACAACACATTGATCAGAGCATTGCCGGCAAGCCCAAAATCCGAGATCTGCATCCAAATCAGTAAACTGCTGATCGTGAGCCATACGCCGTAGCGCTCGGCGCCTAAATAATGAACCGTTAGTGGTACGGAGACGAAGCTAATCAGCAGCGTCAGGGCTTTGGCGATAAACGACGCGCCTGCTGTCACACTCGCCCGCCGGTATCGTTCGCGACCTCTATCTCCAGTTTCGTTTGCCATCAGCGCCTTCATCGCGCTTGGATTCAGGTTCGCCCTCAGCGTCTGAAACACGCGCTTGAGGTTCAAAGCATTTGGCGATAATCCTTCGGGCATTTACTCCTTCAACTCTGATTTATTTTTCGTCCGCGATCTGTCCATCGCCGCGGGATCGCTGTCCTTTGACAGATAGCGCTGCCGTTCACACATTAGGGTGTGCCATCCCTCGCAACATTTGCCCGGCCATGAGCCAGACAAATCGCGGATTATGCTTCGTATACCGCTTCCACAATCGGCGTGGTTCGGTTACAAACCGGAAAACCCATTCCAAACCCGCCGATTGCATCCAATGCGGCGCCTGGGGCTTGCATCCTGCTAAAAAATCGAAGGCCGCGCCGACTCCGAGCATCACCGCCGGAATGCGCCTGCGATGTTCGGCAATCCAGCGCTCCTGCTTCGGGCACCCAAGGCCGACAAACAGAATCCTGACGCCGGAGTCTTCCATTGATTGCACCACCTTCTCATCTTCTTCTCTGGTTAGTTCGCGAAATGGAGGCGCTTCCTGATAAACAATCCGCAGCAGCGGAAAATCCGACTTCACCCTTTTCAACAACAACGCCAGAACTTCACGGCTGCCGCCAAAGAACCCCACGGCAACACCCTGCTCTTCCGCTGCCTTCAAGACGCACGGCGTCAGATCGGGTCCATACACTCTGCAGGCGTTGCGAATTCCCTGCCATCGCAAGCCCCACACCAGCGGCATTCCATCCGGCGTTACCAGATCGCATTCGTTCACCATGGCGCGGAATGCCGGATGATCGTAAGCTTCCATCACCGTATGAACGTTCGCCGCGTATACCGATCGCGATTCACTCCGATCCGCCCACGCAAGAATCTGCCGCGTCGCATCGCCGTAACTGGTGCCGTCAATACGCGTACCCAAAATCATGCGGCTATGGACTTCTCCGTTCATTTCAATACGCGCCCACGCCCTTCAGCACAAGAGTGGGAGTCTCCAGAATGATTTTTAAATCGAGAAAAATGGATTGCGTGCGGATATATTCCAGATCGAGCCGCACCATTTCCTCGAATGACAGCTCACTTCGCCCGCTGATCTGCCATAATCCCGTGATGCCGGGGTGCACGGCGGAGCGGCCCTCGGCCCACGTCATGAACTGGCGGCTCATCCCGTCGGGATCGAGATCCTGTGCCGGAAGCGGACGCGGACCAACCAGGCTCATCTCGCCACGAAGCACATTAATCAACTGCGGCAGTTCATCGAGGCTGTAGCGCCGCAGAAAGCGGCCCACCGGCGTAACGCGCGGATCGTTTTTCATCTTGAAAATATGTCCGCCCTTCTCATTCGTACTGCCAACCGTCTCGCGGCTATTATTCACGTACATCGACCGGAATTTCAAAAATGTAAAGTAACGGCCGCCTTTGCCCACCCGCGGCGATTTGTAAAGCATCGGACCTTCGGAAGTGAACTTCACGAAAATTGCGATTGCAATCATCAGTGGCGAAAGCAGAACCAGAAGCGTGCCGGCGATGGCCACGTCAAAAATCCGCTTCACAATCTCCTGGGCCCGCGTAAATCGCATCGGAACAATTTCGACCAGCGGTGTTCCATATTCCGTTGTGAGATTGAAGCGCTGGTTCTCAGGAAGGAAATCAACCGAGCAACTTACGGCCACACCCATCCGCTGAAACACCTGGCTGCAGGCGTCCAATTCCTCGCCTGTCACGGAGCCGTTCAATAAGACGATCTGATCGAGCGCTTCCTGGTTAATCAGCTCCGCCAACTGCGTGGTCGTGCCGAGAACGGGAACAGGCGCCTTGGCGCTTTCCGGCGGAACGTCCTTCGGCAGAATCAGCCCGCGTATTGAGGTGCCGAACGCCGTTGCCCTCATTCGTTGAATCAGACGAACCGCGTTCTGCTGGTCTCCGAGCAGCGCAATTCTGCGCGGCGGCGACCATCTTGCCTCGAACAATTTCATCGCGCTAAACCCAACCGCTCGCGAGATGCCTAAGCAGATGAAGGCGGCGGGCAATTGAGCCAATACGAACAATCGTGATATTTCCGACCCGAATTGGCGGGAAAAGAAAGTGACGAAAACCGTAACAACACAAAGTAAAATGGCACTTTCGAGAATCCAAATGATGCTGTTCAAAATGTGGATGGGCGCCGGGCTCCGGTAAAGCCGGAATCGCAGCGAGAGCACCAGCCAAATTAGCGCGATCCACCCAAGCGACGGCGCCCAAAATGTTACCGCCTCGTGTGTCACTTCGGCCATTGCCACCGGGTTCAGCCGGATACGCAATTCGATCGTAACTTGCCAGATCACAGCAAGTGCAATCAGATCGAGAAGGATTTGCCAAACGTGGTATAGCCTTGGATTTCGTACGTACATAGAAGCCCTTCGTCCCGGACAAGAGACACGGACGGATTACGCCTTCAAAAGTGGAATAAGATTTTCGAAAGTCTATTGCAAGCTGGCGGCCACACGCCGGCCGCGATGCCTACGGACGCAGGGGACGCGCGTACTCGGCGTACGAGTTCAAGTACGACGGATCCTCGGAATACGCATTCCAGTCGTTCAGTATGGTTCCCATAACGTGGATGCCATCTTCGGCGAGCCGCCGGCGCGTGGTCACCAGTTGGTCCATCGTGGTCTGGCCGGATCGGCAGATCAAAATCACGCCATCGGCATGTTGCCCAAGCAAACGCGCATCGGTGAGAGGAATCATGGGCGGGCTGTCAACAAGGACGAAGTCATACTCTTCCCGCATCAGCTTCAAAACATCATCCAGTCTCATTGAGTGAAGCGCGCGCGCCACATTTTGCGGCATGGCGCCGCTCGGCAGAATGGAGAGGCCTGGAATGCCGGTGGGCCTCACCAAATTCTTTACGTCGTTATCTTTTGCGTCACTAGTTAGTATGTTGCTCAGCCCGTCGGAATCCTGCACTCCGAAGATTTGCCCCAACCGCGGCCGCCGCAAGTCTCCGTCGATCAGCAACACTTTGCGCCCGCTTTCGGCCAGACCAAGTCCCAGACTGAATACCGCGGTGGTTTTGCCCGCCTGCGGATGGGCGCTGGTAACCACAATGACGCGCTGGCCGGATTCGCTGCGGCCTGCCAGCAAAATAGAAGTGACAGCCGAACGGAACGATTCGGCAATTAACGAATCGAGTTCGCCCCATTTCATTCCTGGGGTTGCCGGCATCTCCAACAGATTCGCCGGCTTGCCGGCGGTGAGGCTATTCGTGCCGGGGTGTAGCCGCGCTGCCGCTCGCTTCCCAAACGGGATCGGCGAGCGCGGATCGAGTTTTGCGGAAGGAATGACCGCCAGTTCAGGAACATCGACAATCATGAGGCTTTCGCCGGGCATCCGCACGCTGCGATCCGTACGTTCGCGCAACAGAATGTACAGCAGCGATCCCACGCATCCGAGTAGAAAGCCGATGCCCAGATCGATCGCCCAGCTTGGCAAGGAAGGCGCAACCGGCGGTTTTGCCGGAGACACAACCCGGACGTTACTCGCTCGCAGCGCCGTCATCACGTTCGCTTCATTCACTCGCTGCAGCATCGACTGGTAAATCTGGCGATTGGCGTCCACCTCGTGCTTCAGCATGTTGTACTTTACTTCTTTGATGTTTTGGTCGGAAACCAGCGCAAGCTGCTTGTTGTACGCTGCTTCTTCCAGTTGCGCGCGGCGATCTGCTTCGTCGTAATCGTTTCGGATCTGCTTCGTAATCTGCGAGTGCGTTTGCGCAAGCTGCGCCTGCAGTTCTTTAATTTGCATCTCCACCCGCTGCACCTTGTAATGCGCCGGTGTCAGGGTGGCCCGCAATTCCACGTCCTGCCGCTTCAAGTCGTCTAACTTTGCTTTCAGTGTCCGGGACTCCGCGTCGCCCGTTACTTGCGAAACTGTTTCCGGCGCGGCCGATTGGACCAATTCCAATTGCGCCTGCTTCTGCGTCCGGTCGGCTTCCGCTTTTGCGAGATCCATCTGAATCTGACGAAGTTTGTCGGTGGCGACGCTTTCGTGATTGGCATCGGAGGCGTACACCAGGCCGGTCGCGCGCGCATAATTTTGCAGCTCATCTTCCGACGCCAGCAATTTCTTACGGAAGCCCTCAAGCTGCGTCATCAGGAACTCACCCGTTTGCGCCGCCGTATCCCAGCGCGCCTGCTGTGTTTGGCTGCGATATTGGTTGGCGAGCGTGTTAGCGGCGTCGGCCGTCAGTTGCGGAGCGGGGCCTTGAACGGTGAGGTCGATCAGGCTCGATTGCCCCTCTACCTTCACTTTGGCCTTCGAAAGCATTTTCCGGACAATGCTTTCGGGATTTACGATCGACGTTTGCGACAAACCGAACAAGCCAAGAATCGGCGCAAAAAAGGAACGCTTCGTGGTCAGCGACGATGGAACGGCCGGCGCAAGGAGCTCGGCGGTCTTGTCGATCACAGGGCCGCTCAACAACAGCTTGCTTTGTGTATCCAGATAAGTGTCCGAGCCGGAAAGCTGCGAAGTGGGATCCACATTCTTGTTGTTCATAAAGTCCTGATTGACTGTCATGACCTCAAGAACGGTCTGCGCTTTATACACTTTGCTGGCCAGCACTGTGTAGATCGCGGCCGCCACCAGGCACCCGCCGATAATCGACAGCACGGCCAGCCGGTATCGCCGCAACAAGACAAAATAGCGTATACGGTCTTCGCCGTTGGTATTCCGGCTCAGGTCGAAATTCGGGATATCGCCGGGCCTCGCAAGGCTGCCACCCCGCGGCTGCAGCGGCTCGAGGGCCAGTTCGCGGTCGTACCACGCCCGATTGTGGTCTTCTTGTTTTCGTTCCATTCCTTGTCCCCGTTCTCCTAGAACCGCCAGATTGCCAATCCCGTTCCTACGCTGACCGCGGTTTCAGCCGCGCGCAGACCAATCGTCTTCGACGTACTGTTGGGCACGAACAGAATGTCATCGGCATGTAAGGAAATATCGGGCGCCTTCCCCGCCAGGATCTTCGCCACGTTGTTCGGCAACTCGACCCGGTCGGATTTTCCGTCCACTTCATGTAACACCTTGGCGTGCTTCGCTGACGCGGTCTTCGTCAATCCTCCGGCGAGGGAAATCGCCTGCAGCAGCGAAAGAGAATCCCGTTCGTTCAAAACGTAACCACCGGGTTTCTGCACTTCGCCAATCACATAGACCATTTGCGCCTTGGGCACGGTAAGCACGTCGTCGCGCTTAATGATGATGTTGTCCTGGGGCGCTTCCGCATCCATCACCTTGCGAAGATTTACCTTTGCAAAGCTGTAGCGTCCCGTTGGATCTGTCTGGGCGTTGGGCAGCGGGATGGTCCCTTCGCTCAGTTTCCGCGTGATGGTTACGGTATTCGAGGCGTCGGTCCGCAAACCGCCGGCGAGGGAAATCACCTGCACCAGGGACTTTTCGCCGCGTAACTGCACGACACCGGCGTTGTTCACGGCGCCCATCACAGACACAGGTTGGCTACGGTAGTCGGAAACCAAAACCGTTACTTGCGGATGCTCGATGTACTTTGACAAATCTTTGGTCAGCTCGGCCTCAAACTTCGCGACGGACAAGCCGCCCGCTTTAACGCGGCCGACCAGGGGCAGGCTGATGAATCCGTCTCCCTGAATTTGCACCGGCTTATCCGAAATCTCGTCCGCCTGAAAGGCACGGATGATGATTTGGTCTTCCGGCCCCAATACGTAACCGGGAACTCTCTCCGGATTCGCGGCGCTCACCTCTTTTTGCACGACTTTGCTCACCACCGGGACCTCGGCCGGAGTTACCGGAGCCGTCGCCTGAACGGGAACCTGTGCAAGGGCGGCCGCCGCTGCGAAGGTGCCCACCAGAATAAGACCGAAATGAAGCTTCATAACAAAACCAACTTTTGCGATTTGCTGTTCAATTACTATTTCTTGCCCGCGTCAATTACATTTTGTTGCTGGCGTTGTTGGCGCGAGTATTAAGTACCTGTACAATGCGGCCTCGAAGATCCCGGAGCGCTAGCTCAAAGACCTCCAACCGCAGATTCAGAGAATTAAGATCTTCATCCATTGCTGAACTACCGGCTGGCATTCCCACCTTGTTCAACACGGCTGCTCTCGCAAAGTCGGATATACTTCGCGCTCCTTGCAAGAGAGCCGTCTCTCTCAGTTCCTTATATTCGCTTTCCGCCAGGCGGAAAGTAATGGCGTGCGTTCTGCTTTTGAACACGAGTACGTTACTTTTAATCAGGGGTTTTTAGGCCGCTTAGCGACAACACGGCACAAAGTCAAAAAATTTGTTATTTAAAAAAAGGTAGGGTTGCTTATTGCGCCCCGGCCGCCGCTTGCCCATATGCAAGCAGCGTGGGTGGTTGATCGGCGATGGCAATAGCGTCACGGTCGATTTCGACCAGAACCGATCGCCGTAAAAGGCTCACCGACAATACAAGACGCTGTGTTTGGCGCACTTCGACTACAATGCCGCGAAGTCCGGCAAGAGGTCCACGCTTAATACAAACCGGCTGGCCCACTTCCGTGTAGTTCCAGGGCTCCAAATGCAGATTCCCATCAATAGCCCGTTTCAGCCCTTCGATTTCTTCGCTATCTGCTGGAAGCGGATGCGATCCCGCGCGAACAACATCCACTACGGCGGGTAAGTTTAAAATTGAGTACATTGTCGAGCGTTCTGTCTGACAGAAGATATACCCCGCAAATAAGGGTACATCCACCTGCGCCATCCGATTGCCCCAGCGTCGCTGCTCCCGTATCAAAGGGAGAAACTCGACACGGCCTTGTTCTCGCATTTGCACCGAAGCCGCCTTTTCATGCCGGGGCCGAACCCGGAAGGCATACCACTCACCAGAACTGCCGCTATGAGACAACATTTTCCTCCGAAATCGTCTGAAGCGCCTTATACCTGCCGCTAGCAACACGGCTTTTTGTTCTATTTTTAATTCAGGGCAGAGCTACCGCTATCTCAACTACATTCCAAGGCTGAAAAAATTCCGGAATGCCCCACGATTTCCTTCATAACAACGCGGTCACTTGGACAAACCGGGCCCTAAACGAGTCGAAGTGACTCGAATTTTCGATCCGATTGCAGCGCAAAGTCAACAGAACTGCTACACTTGCAATTCAGCCGAGTTCTAGTATTTTCGACCTGTAACCCACTTCGACAGTTATTACCGGAACACAATCCCGATGAATAATTGCCAAAGCATTCCTTGTTGCTTTCTCGTCCGCGATGGTCGCCGACTTATTGCTCTTCCTCCGCCGGCGATCCGCGCCCATGTCTAAACAATGAAAACACCATCCAGATAAAGCTGTCGCACTCTCAACTACATTGCATCTCTTTCGATGCCGTTGAGTTCTTGCTCTACCTACCCCAAACTCAAATACAGGCTTTCTTCGAATTCCACTCGGTTCAGCAGAATTATTGAAAGTCTTTGTGTTCAAATTGTGAACCGTTCTGCTGTACTCTGTCAACGATTTGTGGGCGCCCTAACCGCCGCTTCAGTTTTAGTATTGTTGCCATTAAAGGAATAGATCCTCGTCATATGCGTGTGATATTTTCCTGCAAAAACCGAGTATTTTTTCTAATATCCTTGTCCTACACAACGTGTCTTAGAGCACGACCCGCACTCCACATTGTCCTCTACATAAATGCATCGGAACGTTTTACAGTTTGTTGACAATTCCGTTGATGATTTGCTGCGCAAAACTGATAAACACAGCGTCGCCTTGGAAGTTTCGTGGCGGGGTACTAACGCAAGAACGTTGGTCTCACCGCAAAACTCTCAACAGCATGGATGTCCCTCTGGATCCGCCCCAAACCGGAAAAGTTTCATTTTTGTGGGGGATAATACGGACAGAGGCCGCGGCGCCCTTCGGCTATATCGCGGCCTCTTCTCAACTCACGCGACGTTTTGGCGTTACTTGATAGCCCAGAGTTGGTTTTGGCCTCCATTCGCAGCCCAGGTGACAATTCCAACATTGGGTGAACGGTCGAAGTTGGGGGCGTCGATCACTTTGCCTGTCAACTTGTTCTGCAAAATGTAGTTGCTTCCGGACCTCTTGAGCGACCACAATTGCGAGCCGTTATTGCTCGGTAATGCCTGAATCAGCTTACCGGCCCCATCGTCGGTCAAGTACAGTCCGCTGTACGCGTTTTCAATGGTGTAGTATCCAGCGCCATCGAATACAAATTGCCACTTCTGGTTTTCGCCGCCATTGGTCGGCCACTGAATGATTTGCAACGAACTTACCGAAAAAGCCGGATCATCCAACACCAGGCCGTTATACACGTTAGCGATGGTGTAATCGCCATTGGCGATGGGTCCTGAAATCGGGGCCGGGTCTGGCTTTGACACCGGTGGAGACGCCGGCTCCGGAGTCAACTTTGTTGGGTTCGGAATTTGCGCCGGACAACCGTTCGGATGCATCTCGTTATTCTTTATCGAAACGTTGGCAGACTCTCGCGTCTCCCATCGAATCCCCGCCTTGGCACCCTGCGCAATGCCACAAAGGAAATTGTCGTGAATAGTGGAGTTGGGCGATCCATCGTACGTAATTCCCGTCCCCCACGGACCCACAACCGTATTTCCGTAGATTTGCATGTTGGACGAGCCTGATTCGATTCCATAGCCGTTTGGCCCGTTCATCCCGTACTTCGGCAGCGCGCTAACAAGATAGTTGTACCGGACAATGGCCCCGCTTCCGCCGGAGGGCGCCGGATTCGCCAGGCTGATGGGATATGTCCACCAATACGGATCCAGCGGATTTGTGAAGGAGTTGTACTCGATCACGATATTGTGGGTATCGGGCCCGTTCAACACGGGTTTCGATCTCCCGCATCCCATCGGCCCTTGAATCTCCATGCCCATGCGATGAATGTTGGTGAAGGTGTTATAGCCGATATAAACATTGTTCGACTCGTACGTGTTAGTAAAGCAGATGCCGATTGCTTCCCCGATATGGTCAAACGTGTTGTGATCGATTGAGGTCGAATCCACGCCGTACAGGTGCATTGCCTGGTTGTTTCCGGCGTCGATGTTTCCGTTCGGCTCGGGCGATCCGTCGACCAGCAGGTTTTTGAACGTGTTGCCCGAGATTTTCGACGATCGAATGCCTCCCCCGCCTGCAAAGATTGCGTTTCCCAAAGTCCAGTTCCCGCCGCTGTTATTCCCCGTGAGATTTTGGAATGTGTTTCCCGTGATGGTGATTCCCGTAACCGTCCCCGCGAGATTGATTCCTCCATTGTCGAAAGTAAATCCGCTGATCGTATTGTTTGCGGCATTCCACGCAGTCTGAAAAAGCCAAAATTTGCCTGTTCCTTTGATCACCGCATTTTTGCCCTGATAGTGTACGCCCGATAATAAATTCACCGCTTTAGTAAGCTTGTAAGTTCCATTTGGAAATTCAAGTGCTCCTGATGGCGTTGAATTTACTGCTCTTTGAATAGCTTCTGTATCGTCTGTTACTCCATTTCCCTTTGCCCCATAATCTTTGACTGTAAGTGCATTGGCCATCGCCGGAACAGATAACACTAACAGCGCGACTGCAACCGCATAAAGTGCGGAATTTGTTGCCTCATTCTTGGTCTTCGCGACTTTTCCCGTTCGCGCCAGTAGCTCGGGAACAACACCCCGGCTAATTGCTGCCTGAAAGCCTGAAATTTTCATTCATAGTGCTAGAGCGCCTGTTCAATGCTTGTCTCGCTGCTCGGGAATTCCTGAGCCCGGCACGGGGTAAACTCTGGGAAAAATTTGGTGGGTGCTCCCCTGGATATCGGAGAAGAAAGAGCCAATGCTCCTCAGGAAAATGCGCGGCTAGTCCGTGAGGCAGCAGTCAGTTGTTTTTGGAGAGGGAAGCGGAAACGCGCTGTTACTATTTGTCGCAGCGGGGAACGTGCATGCAAGGTTTAAAGAACAAAAACGCCGGGCATCCGCCGCCGTCGCTACGAAGTGATCGCCTTCTGCGACAATGCCGTCAGACTAATCGCCTCATTCGACTGTTTTCCGCGCGGCATCGATGGCCCGATTGCCAGCGCCTCTTGATGACCTTCAAACCAAACGAGAAATGCCGATTTATCGGAGCCCGATAATCGCACCTGATTGATCCACGTATAGTATGCGCCCATGTCCGCGTCAATTAACGACCCTTGAAAGTCGGGCTGTTCGGCCGCGGCCTTCTCAAGCATCTCTTTCATCGAGCGTTCCTTTTGCCGCGGGGCAAATCGCGCAAACAGCGTAAGCGGCTGCGCGCGGCGCAATATCTCACGGGCCGACCATTGCACAAAAGTCGTGCTATAGATTTGCGTTCCCGACCCTTCCGTGAGAAGGCTGATTTGGAAGCGGTTCATCAATCCTTCCGCACCGTCGCCATTCAATCCCAACTGGCTTGGCCCGGTTTCAGCCAATGACGTTCGTAGATTCTCGGATCCGACGCCGGATTCCATCCCAGCGCGAATATGCTTCAGCAGAGCCAGGCGAACCGGCTTAATACGCTCGTATGAGATACAACTTACATCATCGGAATTACAGTCCAGCTCTTTTCCGCCATCCACATACCAATGCGTATAAGGTTGTGCATGGGCCTTAGCACGAGCACATACAACATCCAGTAACTCTCGGCACCCGCCGCCGGGAGTTACTTGAGTAAAGTAGGTGCCGTATTGCCGCAGCTTTCGAAACACGGGGTAAGTATTTGCTGCTACGCCTTGGCCGATGGCGACCGCGGAAAATCGGGGAATAGCCGGCGCGTTACTTGGCGAGTTCACGTTTACCTGATGAACCAGGTCAGTCGCGGCTTTTCGGAAATGGTCGATTTGATGCGTCGCCCACAAATAAGCCGACAGCTTCTCGGAAAACGGAATCGGCACATTCACCCAATCGATGCTTTCGAGTTCTTTCGACAGCCGCAGCGCGGCAAAGCCGGCCATCGATTGCTGCAATTCGGCATCGCTAAGCTTCCCCAGGAACCGAAACTGATTGTCAATTTCCGCGCGTTCGGCGGGAAATCGCCAGTCGTACCCGATTGCTTCCCGCATCAACAGGGCTACGTATGTAGTCGGCAGCTTGCGCAGCAGCGCCAGATGGCTCGTCATCACGCGCTTGGCTTCCGGCGGATAGGCCGAGAAATTTTCGGGCTGGAGTTGCGCCGGAGTCATAATCGCTACGAAACCTCGGTTAGCGGCTTTCCCTGCGCGAGCTTTGGCGAGAAACCAAGAATCGAGCCAAGTGTCGGCACAAGATCCACCGACGCTACGGGGCGGTCCACAATTACGTTTTCACGAATGCCTGGGCCGAGCACAATCATCCACGTGGTACGCGAGAGAGGATCGCCTGTCCGGTGGTGCTGAAATCCGTTTCCACCCACGTCGGTGTCGGCATCGCGCCCGAAATCCGGAAGGATAAAAAGAGTGGTTTTGCCCGCATACTCCGGTTCCTGCTCGATGGTCCGCCATATCTGGGCGCATAGGCGGTCCGAGCGCTGAATTCCCTCCAAATACAACGAATAAGCGCCCGCATGAGCCACATCGATGTCATGAAGAGTAATCCATAAAAGGCTCGGCGCAAGCTGCCGCATCAACTGCCGCGCAATGTAGACCGACAGCTCATCGGGGCTTGCCAGGCTGCGCGCATGAGAAGTGAAATCGGCAACGGATAGTCGCAGCACTTCCGCCATTTGACGCAACTCGAATTCGCTGCCGCTCAGCGCGGGCGTGTAAAGCGGCGTTTCGTAGTTGTCGCGCAAAAGATGCTCATACTGGCTGGACCCGCCGTTCGCAAGCGCCGCGGCCAGCAGGCGTTTCGGCAGAATTACCCCGGCTCCAGTACCAGGACCATACCCCTTATAGCCGCTCTCTCCTATCCGGTTGAAGCCATTGCTTGGAGCCACAACCCACGTATCCGACGCCGGCCGCTTCAAGTCGCGCCGGAAATATTCGAACACCGTTGGATGATCCGGCGGCACCGCCGCAAAGTTATTGAACGTCTCGTAAACGCCGGTCGCCAAGCTGGCTGTCGCCACATAGTGGCCCAAAATGCCCTGGTTCACCACCTGGGTGAAGATCGTCGCCCGCGGAATGATTTCCTTCAGAAGATGAGGAATGTTTTCCTGGCCTTCCGGCATAAACGTTTCCTCATCGCGCGCGCCGCCGCCAAAAGTAACGACCACTACTTTGCGGCCGCGGCTGGGGGCAAAAGCATGAAGAAAGGGGGCAAGCCCAAACACCGTTGTAGCCGCGCCCGCACCGGTCGCTGCGCGCAAAAGGTTGCGGCGAGTTAATGAGACATTGTGGGCAATGTCTCGCGCGCTGCCCGGGTTTCTAATCACCGAACCCTCATTACAAATCTAAATTCTCCACTCCGGTTTTCACAGTGTAACGCTGAAACGCCCCTTCAGCTCCGTTCTGGATCGCGCCGTCGCTCACATGAGCCTAAACTTAAGGTTGGAATGAAAGGGAAGGGACTCCAGCGACCGATATCGATTAAGGACATCGCCAGAGCTGTCGGTGTGTCCCATCCCACCGTGTCCCGAGCGCTTCATGGCAGCCCGCTCGTACATCCGGAAACGGCGATGCAAATCCGGCGAAAGGCGGATGAGCTGGGCTACAAAGCCAGCATGGTCGCGCGGAGTCTGGTCACCCGAAAAACCCAAACTATTGGCCTGGTGGTAACCACAATTGCCGACCCGTTCTACGGCGAAATCGTCAGCGGCGTTGAGGAAGTTACCACCGAACGCGGTTACTCCGTCATTCTTGCCAACTGTCAAATCGATCCACAGCGCGAAATCAGCGTCGTACGTTCGCTGCAGGAGCGGCGCGTCGACGGCATTCTCGTCGCGGCATCGCGAGTGGGCGACTTCTATTTGTCTCTGATGTCGGAGATGGAGGTTCCGATTGTCGTGATTAACAATCAGCACGACGGCGAATTTGTTTATTCCGTCTCCATCGACGACCACGGAGGGGCGGAGCGCGCCACCAATCACCTGATCGAGCTCGGCCACAAAAAGATCGCGTATATTGGCGATCCGCCCGGCTGCCGTACGGATGCCGATCGCCTCGCCGGGTACAAATCAGCTCATGCGGCCGCCGGCCTGCCTGTGCGTTCTGAATATTTAGCGCAAGGCGATGGATTGCCTTCCCGCGGCTTTGATTGCGCCAAAAAACTGCTTTCGCTTCCCGATCGTCCGACCGGCATCTTTTGCTACAACGACATGACGCTGCTTGGGGCGTTGCGCGCTGCGGCCGATTGCGGCCTGTCCGTGCCCGCCGACCTCTCGCTTGTCGGTTTCGACGATCTTTTTTTCGCCCAATACCTTGAACCGGCAATCACCACCATCCGGCAGCCAAAGCGGGAGATGGGGCGGCAAGCCACCGAACTCCTATTCGCCTTGTTGAACGATGAGACCCCGGAGAAAAAGAATCTGGTGGAAGGCGAGTTGGTCGTTCGCTCGTCCACGGCACCACCGCGTTAATCTGGTCGTCGATGAACGTTGCATTCATTGGACTCGGCAACATGGGCAGCCCGATGGCTCGCAATCTGCTGCGCGCCGGCCACCGCGTCACGGTCTACAATCGCACGCGTGCAAAGGCGGAAGCACTTGCGGCGGAAGGAGCGATTGTTTCCGATTCTCCAGCACACGCAGTCGAACGCGCCGAAGCGGTTCTCACCATGCTTGCCAACGACGACGCCGTTGAGGAAACAGTATGGGGACCCAACGGCTTTGGCAGCTCGCTCGCACGCGGAGCGGTGCATATCTCGCACAGCACCATCGGTACGGTGTGCTCGCGGCGGCTCGCCTATTATCATCAAGGCCAGTGGCAAGGCTATTTGAGTGTGCCGGTCTTCGGCCGCCCCGAGGCCGCTCAAAACAAAAAATTGGTGGTGGTGGCCGCCGGCGAACAATCGTTGATCGATCGCTTCCGTCCGCTCTTTGAAGCCATGGGCCGCTGCCTGTTCATTGCTGGCCCGGAGCCCTGGCAAGCGAACGCCATCAAAGTTTGCGGGAATCTCATGATCATGACGCTCATCGAGACCTTCGGCGAGACCTTTGCGGCGATGCGCAAATCGAACCTCGATCCGCATCTCTTCCTCGATGTCGCGAACGAAGTTTTTGGCTCGCCTGTTTATAAGAGCTACGGCGCAACGATTGTCGATGAACGATTCGACCCGCCGGGCTTCGCTTTGAAGCACGGATTGAAAGATATTCGCCTCGCGCTCGAACTCGCCGAAGATCGCAACGCGCCATTGCCCCTGGCAAGCCTCATACGCGACCAGTTCCTCTCCGCGCTCGCGCACGGGGACGGAGAAATCGACACGGCGGCGCTGGCGCGCGTGGCGGCGAGAAGCGCGGGATTGTAACCACGGGACCGCGTTCTGCGCTCTTCCCCCGCTTGGTACACTGTTCGGATAAAGTGTAACGTCGTACCACGTAAGGTTGGCTTTTGACTCGCCTTTCCCTCCTTTTCTCCACCCTATTGATCTTTTTCGCTCGCTCGCCTCTGACCGCGCAGGTTTCGAGTAATGAAAATCAGTTCGGGACCAGCATCACACTTTTCACCACCCTCGCGGCCATTAACGCCGCCGGTTACGATGTGGGTCTTAACTCCGACGCGAATTATCCGATCCGCAATCAGATTCGCGACGAGCTTGCAAAGAAAAATATCCCGTCGCTCGCGGACTTGAGGGAGTTCTACCGCAATCATCGGAAAGGCACCGATACAGCCACACTTAGCCAGTACGTCTCATTTGCATTACTGGCCGGAGGCCCGCCCGATTTTAAACTCGATACTGGCGATCTGCCTCCCGATGTTCAATCGCTAACAAATCTAAGTCCGATACTTGCCAGCTTTTACAAAGAAGCTGGACTCGCGAATCTGTGGGCCCGTTCGCAACAGGCTTACGAGGCCGCTATGCAGCGCTATCAAGAGCCGGTTATTGATGCGTTGCTTGCGGCAAATGCTTATGTTCGGAATCCAACGAATGGAGCCCCCGGCCGTCGTTTCCAAATCTATCTTTCCTTGCTCGCCGCCCCTAACGTCGTTGAGATGCGCAGTTATCAGGGCGATTATTTCGTCGTCATCACGCCCTCGCTTCAGCCGCTGACCAACCAGGTTCGCTCCGCTTATTTGTCATATCTGCTCGATCCGCTGAGTCTACGTTTTAGTAAAACGCTGGACACGAAGAAAGAGCTTCAGCGGTACGCCGAGCAGGCCCCGGCCTTAGACGCTGCTTATAAGGATGAATTCTCACTTCTCGTGACACAGTGCCTGATTAGAGCCATCAATAGCCGCATGATGCACGGTGAAGAAAAACGCCAGGCTTATATCGATCAGTCGATGCGCGAGGGCTTTATCCTCACCGCCGCATTCGCTGAACTTTTGCCTTTATATGAAAAGCAGCCCGTTGCGCTTCGGCTCTACTATCCCGACCTCATCAATGAAATCGACGTCTCAAAGGAACGAAAACGATTAAAAAACATTAAGTTTGCAGAGTCGATTTCCAGCCCTGTCATCGCTCCGCCTCCTACCGTTCAGCAAGCGAGCGAAGCCGAGCTTTCGGTAGAACAAGCCCAATCTTTGCTCTCGCAGCACGATTTGGCAAACTCGAAAAAGCTTTTTCAGAAATCTCTTCAGCAAACCGACAACAAGCCGATGCACAGCCAGGCTTATTTCGGGCTTGCTCAGATCGCAGTACAGGAGAAAGAAGCCGGTCAGGCGGCAAACTTATTTCAAAAGGCCGTCGACCTGAATACCGACCCCGGCATTGTCGCCTGGTCACATGTCTATCTTGGACGGTTGGCCATGTTGCGCGACGATTCCGAAAGCGCGACCGGGGAATTTAAAAAAGCGCTCGCGGTTGAGGGCGCGCCTGAACGCGCCAAAGAAGCGGCGCAGGACGACTTACAAAAACTATCAGGAGAAAAAGAGGAATGAAGAGATATTTATCGGGAGTGGCCTTGGGACTCATGATGTCCTTGGCCGTGTTTGCTCAAGAGCAACCGGCACAGGCCCCAGCCAACGGCCCCAAGCCGAAGTCCCAAAAAGAATTGCAAGCGCTGCAAAAAGTGCAGGCTGCCACAACTCCAACTGACAGAATGGCGGCCATTGACGGCGTGCTTGAGAATTTTACCGATACCGATTACAAACACATCCTGCTCGACATGGCCATTCAGTCCGCGCAGCAGGCGCGCGACCCTGCAAAGGTAGAGTTCTATGCCGAGCGCGCGTTGAAAGACGATCCGAAAGATGCCACGGCGCAACTTGCCATCGCCAGCGCCACCGTTGAAAACACCAAGGAATTCGACCTCGACAGAGATAAGAAGCTGGCCAAGGTAGAGAAGAACGCCAATGCCGCGATCGAGTCGCTAAAAACCGAAGCCTCACCGAATCCGCAGTTACCGGCCGACCAGTGGGAGCAGATGAAAAAGGCAATGACGGCAGAAGCCTATGCCGACCTCGGACAAGCGGCACTGCTGCAGAAGAAGTATGACTTGGCAATACAGCACTATAAAACGGCGGCCGAGCAGGATCCGGAACCGGCCATCTTGATTCGTCTGGCCTCTGCCTATAACCAGGCAAAGCAGCCCGACAATGCAAGCGCAACCTGCGATCGCATACTTGCGGCGCCTAACCTCACTCCTCAGATAAAGCAGCTTGCAACTCAAGTGAAAGCCGACGCGCAAAAATTAAAAGCGGCGGGAGCTAAATAGATAAGGAGCGGAGTAATTAAGGAGCCGGAAGCGTAAGCGCCCGGCTTTTAATCATCACATGGAAGCTGCTCGCAAGGAATTAGAGTCAAAGCTAGGCTACAAGTTCCATAATCGCGAGTTGCTTCAGCGCGCTCTTACCCATCGCTCGTGGCTTGAAGGGCGGCACAGTTCCGAACCTCTCGATGACAATGAGCAACTGGAGTTTTTGGGCGATTCCATCCTGGGCTTTGTCATCAGCGAAGCCTTGGTGCTCCGCTTCGCGAAAGCCAAAGAGGGACAACTTTCCCGCTGGAAGGCCCACCTGGTAAGCGCAGCGCATTTGCATCGGTGCGCGATCGCGCTCGATCTCGGCAGTTATCTACTGCTCGGCCGCGGCGAAGACCGCAGTGGTGGTCGAGAACGCCGTACCCTGCTTTCCGATGCGGTGGAGGCGCTAATTGCCGCGCTTTATCTCGACGGCGGTATCGCTGTCGCCCGCGAGTTCATCGTATTGCGCATCCTGCAAGACAGCACCGATCTTGACCGGCTTTCCTTAAGCAACAACCAGAAAGTAGATTTACAGAATAAAGCGCGCTCTTTGGGCCTCCCGCCGCCCCGCTACGCGGTAGTGGCCGAAGAAGGTCCCGATCACGCCAAAGTGTTTGTGGTGGAGGCTCGGTTAGGCGAAGCGCTGATCAGCCGCGCCAAAGCGAGCACCAAACGGACTGCCAGTCTTCTCGCTGCCAAGGAAATTTTGGACCGCCTCGCAGGCAGCGCAGGCAAGTAAGAAGGTGTGAAAAATCGGCGATCCGGCCACTTGCTTACGCGCGTGGTTCTGTAAGCTATTGTGAGAGTTGGACCGACGTAACAGAACCGCGACCGTGAGGGAGCGTCTTTCGATTTTTCACACCTTCTTCCGCGCTATTCCTTCTCAACCAGGTTCGACAACTCCGCCGAGCGCACCACGTAAATTTTCTGGATAACCCGGCAAATTTCATCCGCCACTTTGTCCGGTTTCTCGTCTTCGTCGAGTTCCACTTCCACCTTGATGTACAGATCCAGTCGTTGCATCACTTTCATTCTCCACATGTCGAACTTTTTCGCTTTGACCGCAAGATTCGGATCGCCGCTTCCCTTCAAAGGCTGGCACCATCATGATTGAGGTAAGCAAGATGCAAACTCAAGCGAACGAGCAGGTGGAACGTTGGCAGTTGGTTCTCGAACGGGATCCGCTGGCCGACGGCCAATTTGTCTATGCGGTCCGCTCTACCGGCGTTTATTGCCGGCCGACTTGCCCAAGCCGACGCCCTAATGCCAATCAGGTCGAATTTTTTGAGACGCCGCAAGAGGCCGAACGCGCAGGGTATCGCTCGTGCCGGAGATGCAATCCGCAGGGGGCGCGTCCGAGCGCGGAAGCTATAGCCGCCGCCTGCCGTTATTTGAAAGAGCATTTGGATTGTAGGGTCGCCCTGAGCGATATAGCGCAACACGTGAAGCTCAGCCCGTTTCATTTCCAGCGCCTGTTCAAACAACAGACCGGGGTTTCACCGCGCGAATACCACGCCTCACTGCGCAATGGCAAGGTGCGCAGTAGCCTCCGGCAAAGCGCTTCCGTCACCGAGTCCGTTTACGATGCCGGCTTTTCATCAAGCAGCCGTTTTTACGAATCAGCGGGCCGCGATCTCGGCATGTCGCCTTCCGCCTGGCGAAAGGGCGGCCAAGGCGTAGAGGTCCGGTTCACTACCTTTTCATCCCCTTTTGGCCGCATTGTTGTGGCTGCCACCGACAAAGGCGTTTGTTTTCTTGCTTTGGCCGAGCACGATAAAGAACTCGAAGCGGCCCTTCGGTGCGAATTGCCGGCGGCGCAATTTTTCCGCGATGATGCCGCGCTCGCCGCTTATCGCGACGTAATAGCCGGGTATCTTGCCGGCGCGACGCCTCAACCGGATCTCCCGCTCGATATCCGCGCGACGGCGTTTCAAGCGCAGGTGTGGAAAATCCTTCGTTCCATCGCACCTGGACAAACGCGTGCATATTCCGATATTGCGCTGGAGCTGGGCGACGTGAATCTCACGCGAGCAGTCGCACGGGCATGCGCCTCGAATCCTGTGCCTCTCGTTATCCCTTGCCATCGCGTTGTCGGCAAATCGGGCAAGTTAACCGGATACCGGTGGGGAGTCGCCCGCAAGGAGAAATTGTTGGCCCGGGAACGGGATGGTAGATAGTCGAGATTCGAAACACAGCTCTTTGGCGCGTATGGCTGGGAAAACCACTCGTACCGTTCCGAGCCGCGACCGCGAGGGAGCGGTTTTCTCTCCTGTCCGCTCATGAAATAATGTGGGCGAGCGGTGTTTCTCGCCCGTCTACTTACTGGATTTGTTGGTGTATCAGCACTGTTGTGCGCTGAATCTCATCCATCAGCCGCGCAAGAAACATTCAATCGCGTCCGTCAGAAGGTGGCCGATACCGTAAAAGCGGCCCCCAATTACACCTGCGTGGAAACCATTGTGCGGACGCGCCTTAGCAGCGGGTTCCAGGCGCGCGGCGGCTGCGAGGACAGCGCGTTTGACATGCTTCGCGGCACCTACAAAACGGCGGAAGCCGACCGGATCCGGGTCGACGTCGGCATTGCCGACAACCGTGAAGTCTTTTCCTGGCCCGGCGAGCATTCATTCGTCACCGGCGACATAACCAGCCTGGTAAGCGGAGGCATCATTAGCTCCGGATCGTTCTTTGGATTCCTTTCCGATATCTTCCTGAACGGACACGGACATTACTTCTATACCGGAAACATCGCCGTAAACGATAAGACGCTCGCATCGTTCCGTTACACAATGTCCCGGTCGGCCAGCCACTTTGTAACGAGAACGCATAACGGCCGGGAAGTAATGGCCTACCAAGGAGAATTCACAGCCGATCCTGCTTCAGGCGACCTCCATAGCCTCACCATCAAGACCAAAGACATTCCGCAAGATCTCGCGTCCTGTTCGCTAAATCAATCGGTCACCTATCAGGACATTACTCTCAATGGGAAGAAGTTTCGCGTTCCATCCATGGTTGAGCTGCAGTCCCGCCTGATCGACCACGATCTGGCAAACTCGACCACCCGCTACACCAATTGCCACGAATTCTTGGGTACTTCAACCGTACGCTACAGCGAAGACCCAAAACTCGTCGCGGCCTCGAACACCCCAACACCCGCGCTGCCTGCCTTTCCCGCAAAGCATCATCTGAAGCTGCGCCTCAGCTCCCCTATCGATTCCGCCAAGGCATGGACCGGCGATCCCGTTACTGCCACACTCGAGAACACTCTGCGCGGCAAGCATGGCCGCCTGCTCGCCGAGAAAGGATCCGTACTTACCGGCCGCCTGGTGCAACTGACGGAATTCGGCAGCGACAAACCGTATTGGATCTTCGGCATTCGTTTTGAACGATTGCACACGCGGGACGGAGACTACCGTATTGCCCTGAATTCCGAATCGCCGGTCGATGTGCCCACCAGCGCTCACGGCCTGTTTCGCTCACCAAAATTCGGACCGGATGCCTTACGGCCGCGCGAGCGCCGGGGCGTCGGAGCTTTCCGCACTCTGGGTAGCCACCTTCTGCTCGACCGGGAATTTGTCACCGACTGGGAATCCATCGCGCCGCACGCGAAGCCGGATTCGCCGGGCGAGTGAACGCGGCCGCCTCCCAGCCCTTATACTGAAGGTAGCCCCGAAATCAGGAGTAAATTCCCGGAAGTTTATGTTTAATCTGTTCCGAAGCCGTGAGAAGAGTGTGCGCTACATGCTGGGCGCCATCCTCGTCGTTATTTCGCTATCCATGCTGGTCTATTTGATTCCAGGCGGCACTGGCGGCGACGGCGTTACCGGGGAAAACGTGCTGGCGACTGTCGGCAGTGAAAAGATTACTGTCACTGACGTGCAGGGGGCTGTAGAGCGTATGATGAGCGCGCAAAAAAACGTGCCGCGCGCCTTCATGGCCATGTATGTGCCGAGCGTCGTGAACCAGTACATCGAAATGTACGCCAAGGCCTACAAAGCAAAGCAGCTCGGATTGAACATTAGTGACGAAGATTTGGCGAACAACATTCAGCGGATGATGGCCCCGCAAATGGGCGGCAAATTCAACAAGGCCTATTACGCGGCTATGGTCCAGGACCGCGGCTTCACCGTACAAGGCTTCGAGAACTTTCTGCGCGTCAACATGCTCGCCTCCCGTTACGATTCGATCGCGGCGCAGTCGCTTGTCGTAACCGATGACGAGGCAAAAAAGGAGTACCAGCGCGAAAACGAGAAGGTCGGGCTCGATTACATCGAATTCACTCCGCAGGAATTCACCAAGAAAGTGCCCATGAACGCCAGCGCCATCAACGCCTGGTTCACAAAGCACAAGACGGAGTTCCGCGTTCCGGAAAAGCGCAGTTTCGACCTGATCGTGGGCAGCACCGCCGACTTCGCGCAAGCCGCCCAGGTCACCGACAGCGAACTTCACCGTCAATATCAGGAAAACATCGATTCGTATCGCACACCTGAACGCGTACACGTGCGTCACATCCTCATCAAAACCACCGGTATTCCGAAGGATCAGGTTCCGAAGCTTCACCAGAAGGCCGAAGATCTTTTGAAGCAGTTGAAAGCCGGAGCAGATTTCGCCACGCTGGCCAAAAAGAATTCCAACGATCCCGGCTCCGCCGAAAAAGGCGGCGATTTGGGTTGGATCGTGCGCGGCCAAACCGTGCCCGATTTTGAAAAGGCCGCGTTCTCGCTGAAGCCTAATGAACTGAGCGGCGTCATCAGCACCGAATACGGCTTCCACATCATTCAAGTGCTCGAACATCAAGCTCCGAAAGTGGAGAGCTTCGATGAAGCCAAGCCGCAGCTACTCGCGGAGGCGAAGAAAGATATCGGCGATCAGAATATGCAGAAAGCTGTGAACGATGCGCGCGATGAAACCGAGCGCAATCAGTCGCAAGCCGCCGCTATCGCGAAGAAATACGGCCTTAAGTTTTTCAAAGTCGATCAATTCGCAAACGGAGCCGCACTGCCCGATTTGAACACCGCGCCAACTGTGTCAAGCGCGGTATTCGCGGCGCCAAAAGGCGATGTGACCCAGGTGATCCCGCTCGATAACATTGGCAAGGAAGCTTATGCAGTAGTCAACGGCATCACGCCGTCGCGTCAGGCTACGTTCGACGAAGTCCAAAAAGAAGTGACCGACCGATACACTTCCGAAGAAGCCATCCGCCTGATGCACGATGCCGCGAAGGACGCCGCCGCGCGCGTCAAAAAAGGGGAAGATTTGAAGACCGTGGCAAAAGCGGAAGGCGGCCAAGTGAAAACAGCATCACCGTTCACAATCATGGGAGCCGCGGAAGGTATCGGTTCTGCTAGCACGGTTGAAGCTGCGTTCGGACTCAAGGCCAAGGTTGGCGATGTGGTGGGACCGGTCGATTCCGGCGGCAACGTCTACATTTGCAAAGTCACCCAAAAGATTCCGGCGGATATGTCTCAATTCGCTGCGAATCGCGAATCGATGATCGCGACTCTCAAGCAGAAGAAGGGCCAGCTTCAAGGACCCCTCTTCGGCGACACGGTGATGGCCGATTTGAAAAAGAACGGCGTTATCAAAACGAACCCGCAGGCAATTCAACGGCTCGCGGCCTCGTATCGTTCCTAGTCTCGCGACCGCAACTAAGGATCCTGTTTGATCAGTCAAGTTATCGACTTTATCCGCAGCCTTACCGATCCGGAAAAGCTGATTCATCTGCTTTCCACCGTACTCAGCGGATGGGAAGGGTACCTGGTTTTGTTCCTGGTAGTCTTCGCGGAGAGTGGGCTGCTGGTCGGATTCTTTCTGCCCGGCGATTCGCTACTCTTCACGGTCGGCGTCGTTGCCGGCGCCGGCAAACTGAACATCGCGGGAATGATCGCTATGCTGGCATTTGCATCAATGGCGGGCGACGGCATTGGGTTCCTCATTGGAAATAAGATCGGCTACCGGCTGTTTGAAAGGCGCAATTCCGTCATTTTCCGGCGCGAGTATCTCGATCGTACCCATGCCTTTTATGAAAAGCATGGCGGCAAGACCATCGTTTACGCGAAGTTTGTGCCCATTATCCGCACGTTTGCCGCTTTCATTGCCGGCGTCGGCAAGATGCACTACAAGCGCTTCCTCGCATTCAATATCTGCGGAGCGGTCGGCTGGGTGAGCCTCATGATTCTTGCCGGCTATTCGCTTGGCAACATCGCCGTCATCCGCCAAAATTTTGAAAAAGTCATTCTCGTAATCATTTTCGTTTCGCTGCTGCCCGCCGCCTTACACGCCTTGCGCGGGCGGCGTCGAACGAAAGAACCGGTAGCTTCAGGGAAATAGGGATTCCTGCTCGGTTGAAAAACCTAGCGTCGAGATGAGTCTCGACGCGGCGCGCAGGAGTGCGTGTGCCACAATGGCCTCGCTACGATAAGGTTAGATCGTGCGCGTATGGTAGCATCGAGCAATATGAGAGCAAGGCTTTGCCAGGGAGCCACAACTTGCTCGCCTTCCTGAAAGAACTCATTCTTTCTTTCCAGGACTTCCTGTTTCTCGCCCGAAGGGCTTTCAAGAACCTCGCTGTCCGCCCTCACTACGCCGACGATGTGTATCTGTAGATGGATATCATCGGCGTCGGCAGCATTCCCATTGTTTTGTTAACCGGATTTTTCAGCGGCGGCATTATCGCACTGCAAATGGCGCGCGCGTTAAATACCTATGGCGCTGCCAGCCAGGTCGGCTCTATCGTTTCCATCACGCTGGTGCGCGAGTTGGGTCCGGTGCTTACCGCGCTATTAGTCGCAGGGAGAAACGCATCGGCAATTGCCAGCGAACTGGGTTCCATGAAAGTTACCGAGCAGATCGACGCCATGCGCGCTCTCGGTACCGATCCTAGTCAAAAGCTGGTGACTCCGCGATTGATTGCCACGGCAGTAATGCTGCCCTGCCTCACCGTCGTCGCAGACGCCGTCGGCCTGTTTGGAGCCTACCTTGTCGCTTGCCCGCTTTTGCGTTTGCTGTCGGCACGCCAATATTGGAATTCGTCCTGGACCGCGCTCCTGTACAGCGACTTCGCCCAAGGACTCATTAAGCCATTCCTATTCGGCATGATTATCGCGCTGGTGGGCTGCTTCTACGGCCTTCGCGCTTCCGGCGGCACTCAAGGTGTCGGCCGCGCAACGACACAAGCCGTGGTTGTCGCCTGTATCTGGGTCTTCGTGGTCACATTTGTTTTGGACAAGATCTTCGTCAATTTATAAGACCTATGCCCGACAAGGACAATACCATCGTCGAGTTCGAAAAGGTAAATATGCAGTTCGGCAATATCTGGGCGCTTCGCGATATCAACTTCGCGTTGAAGCCCGGTGAAACGCGAGTTATTTTCGGCCAGGCAGGCGCCGGAAAAACCGCGCTGCTCAAATCGGCTATCGGCCTCCTGCATCCCGACTCCGGCGAGGTTGATTTATTTGGACAAAATGTCACGGCATCGCGTGAGCGCGATCTGTATACCTTGCGCTCGAAAGCGGGCGTGCTCTTTCAGGAAGGTGCCCTGTTCGATTCGTTAACTATCCGTGAAAACGTCGCGTATCCGCTGGAGAACCAGCGAGCCACTACGCCGCCTGCGCCAGACGAAATCGAGCACCGCGTGCGCGAGACACTTCGTTTCGTGGAACTGGAACACACGCTCGACAAATTTCCCAACGAGCTATCGGGCGGCATGCGGCGCCGCGTCGGCATCGCACGCGCCATTGTCACTGAGCCGCCTTTCGTCCTGTACGACTCGCCCACCGCGGGCCTTGACCCTATTACGGCTAACACCATCATGGCGCTGATTGCAAAAGAGCGGGACGTCCGCCACACGGCATCCCTGATTGTGACTCACCGCTATCAGGACGGCGAGTTGATGGCTAATTTCCGGTATAACCCCGAAAAACAGGAATTGATCCCGGTTAGCGAAGAAGAGCACCACGACCCTACCCGCAGTCGCACGAAATTCTTCGTTATGAAAGATGGTGAAATTGTCTTCCAGGGAACCAGAGCACAATTAGAAGAGAACGACGATTCGTACGTAAAACGATTTGTGAGGCATTGAGGCAGAAATTATGGCAAGTAAGGAAAAAGTAGGGCTAGCGCAACTGAGAGTCGGCATTCTGGCTCTGGTCGCGATGTTTTTTGTCGTGCTGCTGATCTTCCTTCTGACCGGCAATGTCAAATTTTTTGTAAAGGAAGTGCCGCTCCACACGTTCGTGGACGACGCGGCGGCGCTCACACCCGGCTCACCGGTCCGCATTAACGGCATCGATGCCGGCAATGTCAAAAAAGTAGAGCTCTCCGGGCTGAACGATCCCAACAAAGTGATTCGCGTCGATTTTGAAGTCGATGAGCCACTATTGAAGGAGATTCCCAAAGATTCGCAGGTCGCCATCTCGTCCGACAATCTATTGGGCAGCACAAAATTTCTGAACATCACCAAAGGCAAGAGCTCGCAAACGGTTCAGCCCAACGGCAC
>Ga0134125_10000831_pt1 | contig 40155 bp, 55 predicted proteins | sample KB31751_FD_96464 | JGI IMG/M metagenome (GOLD analysis project Ga0134125, IMG submission 96464) | Terrestrial soil microbial communities with excess Nitrogen fertilizer from Kellogg Biological Station, Michigan, USA - KB3-175-1 | ecosystem: Environmental > Terrestrial > Soil > Unclassified ...
CTCGACTCCACCAGCGGCGGTATCGGCGGCACGCAGCTCCTCGATGTGCTCAAAATCAGCTACAAGGCCAGCGACTACTACGAGGGGTATTACCCCATCAACCGGGCCAACGCCAGCTTCACCTCGCTGAAAGACAAGGCCAAGAAGCACGAACTGACGTTGACCCTCCAAGCAAATGCCGTCGGCGTGGGTTTCAAGAGCACCTATCTCGACACCGGCGCGCTCTGCTATGTGCGCGTGGCGGCGGTTGGCCCCACCATCGACGCGGGCCATAGCATCACCGCCATGTTCACGCACGATATGGCCTGTGTGTTTAGCAACATGGCTGAGTTCAGTGATGAGGAAGGCGTCTATGCCGTCCAATACACGTTGACTGTTGTCCAGGACGCGGCCTGGAATAGTGGCCAGGCGCAGAAAATGACGCTAACCAATCTTGTGAGTGCGCTCTAATTGCGCGGCGCGCAAGGCGCTGGCCTTGGTCACGGGACAATCAGGCAGGTGTGGCTGGTCACAAAATCCGCCGAGTGGCGTATGACACACCGGAAATGGGCAGCGTTCCAGCCACGTATCTGGATCGTCGCGTATGGCCGCCACGGCCTCAATAATTGCCCAAAGCGCCTCTAGTGTTTCTTCATCCGTCGGCATTGTCGTAGACCTCCTGTAGAAAGTATATCCCATGCCTCTCACTCTCTCCAATCTGGTCAGCAATAAGGCCAGCGCCGCTGTTGATTTCGGCAACGGCAATGTGCTGAACGTCGAATATCTCCCTGCCGCCATCTCCGGCGCGATGCTCTCCGGCCTCACGGGCCTCTCACACCCCGACCAACTCTCCGAAGAGGCCGCCGCCGCTGCCCTCAGCAGCGTCACGGCCTCCCTCCTCGCGCTGCTCTACTCCTGGGATTTGGTGGATGATAGCGACGCGACACTCACCATCGATGAGCCGACCTTGAATAGCCTGGGTCTCATGAACGAGTGGACAATTTTCAATGGCATCATGGCGGCGCAGGGTAGCGCGGGAAAATCTTCTGCGCCGACGGCCAATGGCACACTGAGCAGGTAGCGCTCCAGCGCGAACTGCTCGACGGCCTCGGCGCTATGACTGAGGAATATGCGCTCATCCGTGCCGCCAAATACCTCGGCGTCGCCCCCTGGGAACTCCTGGAACGCCCCCTCTTCTGGCAACAGAAAGCCCTGCTCTACGAACGCGTAGACGACCACGTACAGCACGAACTGCAACGCCGCGCCAATGACGCCGCCAGCGTCACCTCGTAGCCCTTCCTAGCCCCGACTCTTAGCCTCCTCTCCTCATCCCCCATGAGGTGCCCCTATGCCCATGAATGTTGCGACCATGATGGCCACCTTCGGCGTCAACACCGCGCCGCTGGCCGCTGGTCTCGCCGAATCCCGCACCATGATTGGCGCGAGTACCGCCGGATTGGCATTGGCCGCCGCCGGTGTTGGCGCGGTAGTCGCTGGCGTTGGTGTCATCGCCACCAAGATGGCCGGTGATTTCCAGGCCGGACTCACGAGCCTCGTCACTGGCGCGGGTGAGGCGCAAAAGAATCTCGGTCTTGTCTCAGCAGGCATCTTGCAGATGTCGAAGGACACCGGCACCTCGACACAGCAACTCATCGCCGGTATGTACATGATTGAATCGGGCGGCTTCCACGGCGCGGCGGGTCTCAAAATCCTGCAGGCCGCTGCGGAAGGCGCGAAGGTTGGCTCGGCTGACCTGGGCACCGTCGCCGATACCGTCGATACCATCCTCAAAAACTTTGGTGAGCATGGCGCCATGACCGCCTCACAGGCGACCAACGCGCTGATTACGACCGTCGCCAACGGTAAGACGCACATGGAAGACCTGGCCAATAGCCTATCGGGTGTGTTGCCTGCGGGCGCGGCGGCTGGCCTGGGCTTAAAAGATGTGCTGGGCGCAATGTCCACCCTCACCGGCGTCGGCCTCGACGCGGCCAACTCGGCCACCTATCTGCGCCAGATGATTATCTCCCTCGAAGCGCCGTCATCCGGCTCTAAGAAGGCGCTGGCGGGCATTGGCATCACGAGCGATGAACTGGCCGCTAAACTCAAACAGGGGCTACCCCAGGCGCTGCAATTCATCAAGACCCAACTGACCGATCATGGCATCCGCGAAGGGAGTGCTGCCTACGTCGCCGCCATCCGCGAAATCAGCGGTGGCACGCGCCAGATGCAGGGCATGCTCAACCTGATGCAGGGCAACATCGGCCAGACGGGCACCCACCTCGACACCTTCGCCGCCAACGTCGCCAAGATCGGGACAGCCTCGAAGACGACTGGCACGTCCGTGACGGGCTGGGCGCTGGTGCAAGGCACCTTCAACCAGAAAATGGCGGTCGCTGCGGAAAGCGTCAAGGCGCTCTTCATCGAGCTGGGCGAGAAGCTCCTTCCCGTCGCCACGAAATTCGCCGGTTGGCTCGGCTCGACCGCCGTGCCTGCCATTCAAAACTTCGCCACCTGGATCACGGGGAGCAGCGACTCGGTGAAGAAATGGCGGCCCATCATCCTCATTGCCGCTATCGCTATTGGGGGCGCGCTCGTTGCCGCCTTTGTCGCGTGGGCAGCCTCTGCCGCCGCCGCCGCAGTCGCCACGATTGCCGCGACCTGGCCGATCCTCGCCATCGGCGCAGCTATCGCCCTCCTGGTCGCGGGGTTGATTTGGGCCTACAACAACATCGAGCCATTCCGCAACGCCGTACAGGCGGCGGCCAATGGCGCGCGCATCATGTGGCAGGATACCGTGCAACTCGTCAATCGCCTGGGTGGCCTTGGCAACATCCTCAAAGTCGTGGGCATCATCGCGCTCGTGGCGCTCACGGGGCCGCTGGTGCCACTGATCCTGCTCATCACGCACTGGAAACAATTTACCGAACTCCTGGGTCATTTCAAGGATCGCCTGGGTGACCTCATGGGCGTCATTGGTGACTTTTTCGGCTCCGTGTTTGGGGCCATCGGCGGCTTCGCCGCGCACTGGATCGGCGTCTGGGTCTCGCTGGTCGCCAAGACCGTGCTCATGGTGCAGAATTTCGCCAGCGGTATTCTCACCAAAATCGGCCAATTCAAGGATGACGTGCTCGCGCACATCGCCTACTTGGTTATCACCACTATCGCCAAATTCCTCTATCTGCGTCAGCAGGCGATTCAGCACGCCAAAGATTTGGCCACCGGGTTTATGTCCGCGCTGGCGGCGCTACCAGGCAAGCTGCTAACGCTGGGTGAGACCCTCATCAAGAATCTGGCCCAGGGCATCAAGAACGGCGCGAGCGCGTTGGGCAATGCGATCAAAAGCCTCCCAGGTATCGGCGGCATTGCTGGCGGTATCGGGAACATGCTGCCCCACTTCGCCTTAGGCGGCGTCATGGGCCAGTCTGGCCTCGCGCTCGTGGGTGAGCAGGGGCCAGAGATCGTGAATCTCACACGCGGCGATACTGTAACGCCCGTCTCAAAAACACAAAGCGGTCTCTCCCAACTCCCTGCCAGCCTCGCGGGCGCACTGGGCGGTGGCGCGAGTGGGCAGACACAGACGATCATTGTGCAACTCCACGCCGATGGCAAGAAGATCGCGCAGGTGGTCGTGCCGCATATCCATACCGTGATCCGCAACGCCACCGGCCAGAGGGGATTTTAGGGAGATGCGACCATGACCGCTGGAGCCTACACCGCCAAGATCGCGGGCAGCCTTGTCAACGTCGTGGCGGGCAGCCTCAACATCGTCAACCAGATTGGCCAGCGCAGCCAGGGCGGCCTGACCGTCTGGTCGGCGCTCGGTGTCACCTGGCAATATGGCACGCAGATACAGGTCTACGACGACACCAACGCGTTGGCCTACGCGGGCTATATCACCAAAGACAAAGCCTATCGCGACCCCGGCGCGCGTCAGGGGGATGGCGGGCTGCTGCTGCACGATCTGACGCTCATGGACAACTGCTATCGCGCCGATAAGCGGCGCGTGTTCAAGTCGTATCTGAACGTGACGGCGGGCTTCATCGTCAACGATCTCTTGGGCGCCTATCTTGCGCCGGAGGGTGTGACGGCACTACCGACCAGCATTGCGACGGGTCTCACCATCAACGAGGTCATCTGGAACGGCACGAAGAGCGTAAGCGATGCGCTCACCTGGCTGGCCGAACAGGCGGGCTACTGGTGGCAGATCGACCTCAATGCCGTGCTCTGGTTCCAGCCCTATGGCGGCGTGCCAGCCCCATTCACGCTGGATGGCACCAACGCCGATAGCATGCAAGACCTCTACGTCGAAAATGGGAACGACCTGTACGTGAATCGCGAATACGCGAAAGGCAGCTTTGCCGAGACGAGCGTCTTGACCGAGAGCTTCCACGGCAATAGCCTGACGCGCAACTACACTCTTTCCTACGAGGTCTCCACGGTGGCGTCGGTGGCGCTCAACGGCGTGGATGTGACAGCTTTGAGCCTCACCAAAGGCTCGTCAGGCGGCCTATTTTACTACGCCGTCGGTGACGCCGTAATCGCGCAAGACCCCAGCTTCCCGCTGTTGGCGGTGGGTGATACCCTCGTGATTACCTACAAGGGGCGCTACCCCGTGTTGGCTGTGGCGCAGAATACCGCGCTCATCGCCGCGCAGAAAGCGCGCGAGGGCGTCGGCACGGGCCTGGTGGAATCCATCTATAGCAGCACGAAGGTGAGAACGCTCGCAGCCGCGTTTCAGATCGCCTCGGCTCTCCTATCCCATTATGGCTCGGACAGCACGCTGCTGACCTTCTCAACGCGTTCCAAGGGCCTTCAACCAGGGCAGATGCTCAATGTTAATCTCAGTGACTTCGGCCTCAGCAATAAACAGATGCTCATCAACTCCGTCGGCATCAGTGACCAGAACGATGGCATCAACATCTGGTACCCGGTGCAGGCGATTGGCTCCCCCGTCGAGAGCGCGCAATGGCAGACCTACTGGCAGAACCTGATGCAGCAATCGAGTGACCCCAGTGACTACACCGACACGACCGATACGAGCCTCGCGCTGCTCTCCGTTTCATCGTTCACGGCGTCGCACAGCTTCGCCGTGACCCAGGCCAAGCACACCTGCCCGATCTTCTCGAACGCCACCACCTTTGGTAACAGTACAGTTTTCTGCTAGGAGTACAATCCTATGGGTCTCTGGACAAACGCCGGACTGACGCTGGTGGCGACGGCGGTGCAATCCAATAGCGCCAGCAACACGGCCATTAGCTATGTCAGCATTTCCCCTGGCTGCGGCACACTCAGCGCCGCCATCACGGCCAGCAACGTCTATACCGCGCTGGCGCTGGACGCGCCACTGGTGGTGGCGCTCAGTAGCGGCCAGACACTGACCGTCACCGATGGCAGCAACAGCGAGACCGTCGTCACCAGTGGCATCGCTTCTATCGGCGCAACCTCGATCCCGATCAACTCCTGGACAGCCGCGCATAGCTATCTGGCGCACACCACGGGCGTCTGCCCTACCCCGCTCGCCACCGATCTGACGCTCTATAACGAGACGGTGCGCGTAGCGGCTAACGCGGGCGCGGCGGGCGCGTCGGCAGGCGAATCACTCAATGCGGCCTATTTCGATGGCACACAGGCCACCGCCGTGTACATGCTCGTCGGCTACTGGGGGGGATCGAGCGCCACGTCCACGCTCGCCACCGGCACCCTCATGGGCGAGGATATCCAATACTGGAACCACACCCTCAACAACGACTCGAATATGTATCAGGCCGATAGCCAAATCTAGGAGAGGCGTCACCCATGCCCAATACCGTTTCTGGCCCCTTCGCCGCCATCAACGTGGTCAATGGCTCAACAGCCGCCAACGCCACCTGGGGCAACAATGCGCAGACGCAGGCCGGGGTCGCGCTGGCCAGCTTCAATCCCGATCTCGTCACCGGCGGCTTTGTGCTCAGTGGCGCGGTGGCGACGCGCCACAATAGCTATTACGCCGCCGTCCAGACCGATACACCACTGCGCTATTATCGATTGGGTGATAGTGTGACATCTTTGGCGGTTGATTCGAGCGCCAACGCACTGCACGGGATCGACTCCGGCGTACCTACCGTTGGCGTCGCGGGCGCGCTCACGGGGGACGGCGACACGGCCATGACCTTCGCCGCCGCCAGCAGCCAGCGCATTACCCTCCCTGACAATGGACTCCCCGCCGCCAATACGACCTGGTCGGTCGAACTGTGGTTTAAGATCGCCAGCCTGCCCGGCGGCACGCAGGTGCTGGCGGGCTGGGGAACGGCGGCGACCAAACAAACCGTTTCGATCATCATGACGACGACCGGTATCTCGACCTCGGTCTTTGGCTCAGCGACAGCGGCGCGTTCGCCCTCGCTCAATACCTGGCACCATTTTGTGGCGACCTGGGATGGCACGACGCTCAAAGACTATCTCGATGGCGTCGTGGGCACTGGTATCACCCCTGGCGCGCTCAGTGTGACGCTCACGGGCACCGCCGCCATCGGCGTCAGGACTGATCTAACGCTCTATTTCAGTGGCTCGCTGGATGAGGTCGCCTTCTATAGCGGCGCGCTCTCCAGCACGCGGGTCACGGCGCACTACACTGCCGGGACGACCGCGACGACGCAGGTGGATATCGCCAGCGGCGTCGCCTACCTCATCCAGTCAGATGGCACATTGGCGCGTTGCGTCATCGCCGCCACCAATGAGACCACGAGCACGCACAGTACGACGTACTTCCTTGATCTCAACCCCGACGGCTCATGGAGTTGGGCCACCTCGCATAGCGGGGTAGCGAACCATATCACCATCTGTAGCGTGCTGACCGATGGCAGCGGCAACGCCATCACCGTCACCGACGCGCGCGTCATGTCCGCGCCGCTTCTAACCGCCGCGACCGCCGTCAGTATCCCTGGCGCGCCGACGATGTTGGCGCAAGCGCTCGATGTGCCAGTGCTGACGAACAACGATCAGGTGATCGTGCTCGCGCTTACGCCAGCGCGAGGCACCTACCGATTTTCGCTGTATTTCAACTACCGGAACAGCACGCCTGGTAAAGTGACCGCCTACGCGCGCTGGTCTGACGGGGGCTTCGCCACCAGCAATTTTATGCTCACCAACACCGGCGCGGCGGGCCAATTTCTCACGGGTTCCCAGGCGAACAACACCGGGAATAACCAGGTGTGTACCTGCGCCGTGATTGATGCCCGTGTCGATGCAGCGACATTGCTGGCCGTCCACTTCCAGGACGCGGGCACGGGCACGGTCAACGATGTTGTCAGTGTCACCGTTTCCCGGATCGCGTAGAATAGACTAGAATAGAGACCATGAAGAAGCAAGGGCGGCAGAGGCAGCAGACAACTAAACGCGGGTGCTGGTATCTCGTGGAGCGGCTGGTGCTCGCGCTCGAACTGCCCGCCGTCTTTGCCTTCACGACCGGCGGGGCCATCCTGGCGTTTCTCAATGACAAAGCCGCCGCTGGCCTCATCCTCTTGTGTCTGGCCGCGATCCCCGCCCTGGCCTGGGCACATCTCGCCCGCCGGGATTAGCCGCCTCTCCTCATCCCAGGAGACACCTCATGTCTAGCGTTGCCACGTATCCCAACCCCACAGGGAGCAGACAGCAACGCCGTGGTTCCACACAGCGTGATACTGCCCGCCCGCCGAGTATAGCACACGGTCTCGCGCAAGCACCCCTAGAACAGGAGTCGCCGCCGATGCGACGCAACCCCGACGCCGAAGACGCCCGCGATTTGCAGCGTGATTGGCGGCTGCGTATGGAGCGCCGCGCCGACGAGGGCGACGAGAACCACGCGCAGACCGCCATCATCCTGGAGCGCTGCATCAATCGCCTGGACGAACACGACCGGCGCATCAAGGCACTGGAAGACCGCCCTGAGCGCCAGATACGCGAGCAACGTGCGGCGCTGGGTCTCACCAGCAACGTCGTCTATACCCTGCTCACCGGCGCCGCCTTCATCCTCGCGTTGCTCTCCCATGTCTCATTCCACTAGGAGCAACTATGACCGCCATCACCTACAGCATCCCCGGCCTGGCATTGATGAATCAGTTGGTGGAGCAATCCAACCCGCGCGACGACTGCGTGTTCACGTGTAGCGCGGCGGTTGTCACCGCGCTCACGGGTACGCGCATCACCGGCGCGCAGATCAAGGCGCAGGACAACAACTATGGCCCGACGTACACCGGCTTCGCCAGCGAGGCCAATCTGGTGGACACGATGGATCGTCTCGGTGTCACCATGACGCGCCAGACCAACAGCACGCAGGCGGGTCTCGTGGCGTTGCTACGCGCCCAGGTGGCCGCTGGCCATCCCTGCCTCGTCACCATGCCGAGTCAGTGGAATAGCGCCACGACCGTCGCGGGCTACAATCCGCGCACCTATAACGGCTACTCGCACGTCGGTGTGGCCTGTGGCCTGGGCGCGGGCGTCATTCGTGTCATGAATCCCTGGGGCGGGTTCTGGCAGGATGGCAGCGACGCCTATTGGGCGCTGCGTTTGCTGGGCGGCTCCATCTGGGTCGCTACCAAGAAACTCGTGGCCGTCGCGCCAGTAGCGGCGGCGCCGAAACCTGTGGCTACGCCTGCTACGGCATCCGACACCGAGACCATCGCCACGCTCAATGCGCAGATCGTGGTGTTGCAGGAGAAGATCAGCGCCGCCAAAGTGGCGCTGGGGTAGCCGCCATGCTCGCCCCATTCCTCACGTCACTCCTCGTCTGCCTCGCGCCCACCAGCCTCGCTGTATTGCCTCTGATCGTCGTCTTCTCAGCCCCCGAAAGGAATGCTGCAAATGAACCTGTTTCAAAGGGCCTTCGCCGGATCGGCCCTGACTCCTGGCGAGCGCGCCCTCCTCAAATTGCTGCAAGGCTTCGCGCTGGCGGGCGTCCAGTCCGCGCTGCTGCTTGCGCCGTCACTGATCGCGCTCAACGGCGGACAGGTGACTATCGCCGCTGGCGGATTTGGGATGATGCTGGGCGCGTTTGTGCATGGATTGATCGCCGCCTATCAGAAATACGCCAGCGCCAAAGGTGATGCGCCTCTGCCCATCGCTGCGCCGCAGCCCGCCGAGATTCCTGTTGGTGGCCCTGGCATCCCGCCAACCGATAGCCCCGCCAGCGCCGCGCTTGATGTGCCACTCCAGCAGGCCGCCTAGACCATTTTGTTGGAGCCGACAAAATGGTCGGTAAGACGAGACGACGCCAGCCTTGAAGGCTGGCGTCTCTTGCTGTGTACGAGATCAAAATATCCGTGCGCGCATGGCGCGTGTAACTGGCCCGACGATGATCTCCGTGTCGGGATATTCGCGTTTGGCCTGCGCTACCGCAGCCTCTTGCGCAATGGCCGCGCTGGTTGCGCCGTTGACATAGTAGCCCCGGACGAAATGGCGGTCAGGGTAACAGACGGACATTTCAACGTGATACGTCCAGGTGCTCGCGTCACCCAGCGTGATCTCTGCCGCTAGGCTTTCCCATGTGCCCTCGACAGGCACGAGTGGAGTGCTTGCCATCGCTACCACACCTCCTGCAACTCGCGCAGTTCCTGCGGCTCCATTGGCGGCACATCGTCACGCGCCTCACGTGTACGTTTTTTCTGCCACGTTGAGCGGTGCCGATTGACCGTATTGTCGTGCGGCATCAGCTTGAGTGAGCCGGGCATATCTTGATTGGCGCGCTTAAAGACTTCAACGGCCAGTTCATGCTGACCTACTTTGCGCTTCTGGCCACTAGCCCACCACTCATCAAGGAGTTTGTAGGTGGTAAGTTCGATAATGCGCGCGCGGCGATCAGCGCCCTCCTTCTTGCGTTCTTTGTACGACTTCTTCATACCCTCGGAGATCATCTCGGCACGAGTCTTAGATGGTCGGGCCGGGCCGGAATTGGCCGCGCGTCGCGTGCTGTGGCGCGTGCCGCTAGATGCCGCGCCCGCTGTCTCGGCCAACTCATCCTCTGAATAGACTGCTGTGATGCCGGGGTCTTCGTCCTCATAGCCGTCAGTCTCGTCGTAGATAGCCCACGGATCGGTCGGTGTCTCCGGGTCATGCATCGCCTTGTAGGCGCTTGCTGCGGCCACATGATGCTCCAATGTCTCAGTCAGTGGCAGCGTTGCTGCGGCGTGAATCTTCACCGATGGAACGCCGCCGTGCCCCGCTGGCAGCGCAGGCGGCATGCCTTTCTGCGCTACTGCAATCAGCCGATTGAGCTTATCTTCCTCGTGTTCGCCCATCACCGCTGACGCGCCGAAGAGTTCCATCTTGCGCGCGAGCGGCGCGCTGGGATCGTTGGCGATCTCCGACACATCGCGGATGACTCCCTGCCCAGCGCCTAACTCCACCTGCGCCAGAATGTCGCGGGAAGTGACGGGCAGTGGACGCGCCATCGCCAGATAGACCGCGATGAGCGGAGCCGCCAGCGCGCGGGCGATAATCAACGCCCAGGCGACGCCGCCGACGGGACGCTCATAGACACCCGCCATGTAGCAATAGGTGCCCGCCTCGATGAGAGAGATACCGCCGATGACCAGCGCATGCAGCCACATATCGCCAAGCTCGGCGCGGCGCATGCGCAGGAGCCGATAGACGCTCGCCGCCTGCAAGACGGCGACATCCATCGCGGGCACCAGGAGCGCCGTCACGCCGAGCGCGATGGCGTTGGGGATATCGAGTACGCCGTGTTGCAGACTGGCGACCACCGCGCGGAAGGCGTCACCACCGAGAGAGACGAGTGACGCCAGCGAAAAGAGGATAATCAGCAGGCCTGCGAACCAGTGCGAGACACGCGCGCCTGCGCTGCCTTGGCGGGCAATGTCGCGCATCTGCTCCTCGACCTTATCGCGCTGGCCAAACATACGCGTTCGGACGCGACCGAACCAGCCGGTGATCTCACCGGACACAGGGATAGACGGGTGTTGCTGCATACAATTCTCCTGGTTGCTCAGGGACATACACACACGAAAACGCTGCCGCTATGCTACCATGCCCGCTCCGTATTGCCTACAACAGCATACGTTTGGTGTGAGACAAACGGGCTAGGCTGACGGCTACACCGCAATGAATAGTTGGTCAAGGGCGCGGAGGATATCAGTGTACCCCTTCGCCTCCCACCAGCTTACGGTGGTGTGCCTGAGTTCGCTATACAATTGCCAGACTACGTGCCAATGCTCCTGCATGTATCTTCTCCCTTCGGTATCATTGCCCTCAAATAAGCGAGTACAATCCTTTGAGCAGTAGTTGATAGTTCCCCACGCAGCAGCGTATTCGCCCTTATCGAACACATCACGGAGCGATTTCCAACTTGCGGTCTTTATTTGTCTAAACACTGCCAACGTCATCTGCTTGCCGTTGATGGTCAGGATGCGAATCTCAACTGAGGCCGTCTTGATAACGGCCTCATCTGTGGTGATGTGACGTTCTTCATCCATTACTAGAACCTCCACTCGTCTCGCCCCGGTCGTTGCTGGCGCGTTACGCTACGCCTCAGTTGATATCAAACCAACAGTTTTGACACAGGCGCTCGTCCTCGGCTACGTCGTCCTGATTGTTGGCGGTGATTTCCTCGTCTGTCAGCTCGCCGCCACACTCGCTACAAAACAGCGACACATCAATGTCTGCCGCGCCGGGGTCAACCGGCTCAAGAAATCGTGTCATTACATTCCTCTCTCCTGGTAATGATCTGCGCCCGCTCCTTTTGTTCCTCTAGCGCCTCATGGAGCAAGCCGGTCAGCGACTCAATAAAGCCTTTCAACTGCCGATCCGTCATCCAGTCGCATCGGTGACGAACCGACTTTTTCTTCTCCATACTTTGCCTAGTCCCCCATTAGGTTCCTCGTCTCGCCCCGGTCGTTGCTGGCGCGTTACGCTACGCCACCGGGGCCAGTGTTTTTGCATCGCGTTCCCGTGCGCCCGCCTCCCAATCCACCGCGTAGACACTGACGCCAAGCGCATCCGCGATAGCCCGCATGGTGGCGCTACGCGGCGGGAAGTGCTTACCGCGCTCGATATCAGCGATGGTGTTGCGTGTCACCCCGGCAGCCTCGGCCAGCGCCGTCTTTGAGAGACGACGCAACACGCGCCACTGCCAGAGCGGCTTGCGATCACTGGATGTCATGGTCACGCCCTTCGGGACAGTAGGCCCAACCACCATCGGGATTACAGGAGGCGCATCCAGCGCCGTCACACGCTGCGCAGTCTTCCCACTCCATTTCACACCCGCACGACGCGCAGTAGCTAGCGCCCTCGCCGGGATCATCATAGTCGTCATAATTCGGATCATACGGCGCCTGCATTGTCGTTCTCCTCCCTGGTTGTCGGATGCGCCAATAGGATGTCTACGGCCTGTTGCAGCTCGTATCCCTCGCCATCTTCGGTCGCGGGATCGTAGGCATGATAGTGCAGCCCACCATCAGGCCGCCGCGTCCAATATCCATACTCGTCTGGCTCAGGCACGCTCTCTGGCTGTGCTGGGAGTTGCGCGGGCGTGAAACTGACGAACTCACCGCCGTTAATCCTGACCTCTCCAACGACATGCCCCGTCTGTCGATTGACCACATCAAATGTGCCGGTCGTGCGCTCGGTGATTTGCTCCATCATTTCCTCCAATCGTGTCACGTCATCCACTGCCCTCAGTATACACACACCGCGCACCACTGTCAAGCATATCGCCAAACGAGTTTTCGCGTAACGCTTGACACCATTATGCGCTTATGGTATGCTGCGTCCATCGGACACAGCAACACGGCCCGGCAGCAACAATGGGCTAGTCCAATTAGCAGGAATGGGGCAGCAACAATGGCGCAGCAACAGCCGGTACTTGACACCTGGGTAGACGATGTAGCAGACGTAGTGCGTACCAGTTTAGCCGAGGCCGTCGCCGATATGACAGCGACACTGGTGCGGATGGGTGAGTGTCTCGGGTGGGAGCATCCGCTGGTAGCGCTCAAAGAGCAGCAGTTGCTGCTGTGGGAAGGGGAGTTGAATCGCCAACGAGAGAACCGCCGCGCGCAGCGACAGCAACAGCAGCTCCGCGTCGGGTAGCAGGCTAGTCGAGAGGATGACACAACGCGCACGGATCGCGCATACACGCATGAGAGAGAAAGTGAGCAACCGCTTTTGGACAGCAACACCCCACAGATACATGTGGCGCACGAGCCACAACAGCCACAACAGATGACCGTCGGCGCTGGTCGGCTACTCTGCCGTTGCAGCCAGTGCGACTACTGGATCACCCTCGCCCGTGCCGCCTACGAGCCATTCGCGCAGATCACCGGCCTGCGCTGCTCCAGTTGTGGCAAGCCGATGATGGTGATCGATCTCGTCAACGACCCGCAATAACCATCTACTAAGTTTGGAACGCAGAAAGGGAAGGTCATGCCCATTTATCGCGTCCGCAGGGAGGAAACCGAGACTGAAACTACCACAACCGTATCCTATGCGACCTTCGCCGTTGATGCGCTTGATGACCCAAACAAGGCCTTCCACCGGCTCAAACGAGATGGTGATCTGAAATGGGAGCGCGCGTACCACGAGGATGATAACGACTACGACACTGATGAGGAGTTTGATGCCCCTGAGATGATCGCCGACGATGAGAGCGCAGAGCCACCAATACGTGGTAAGCCAGCCGATTTCGGATTGATGCAAGCAGCCCTCGTGTAACAGCAACACATTCGGGCTATCTGTTTGACAAGATAGCCCACTGCATCGTATGAGATGAGGAGAGCAACATGCCTCAGCATCAGCAACAACGCACCGCCGCCAATAGCGGCTTCCTTGATGATCTTGACCCCAATGAAGGTGGGCGCTATCAGCCCTATCCCGAACATGATCCCCATGACACGCCGCCGCTCTACGGCCAGAACCAGGGGCAGATGCCGCCAGCGCCTCGCGTGACACCCCCCGTTGGCATGGGCACGCGCGCCAAGAACACGATGCCCGTTGGGCGACGGCCCATCACGGAGCATACACAGTTCCAGATACGCGACAAGTGCTGGACGTGTAATGGCACAGGCCGCGTCAAGGTGGGGCAGGCGGCCTGTAACCATCACCGCTGCAATGGGCGGACGTTTAGCCCTGAGGTGTGGGCTGACCATGCCGCGCATGATTGGCACGGCAACACGCTCCCCTGTGGCCACGACCGCCGCAAATGCGCCATTACCGTCTATGCTGAGGTGAACTGCGCCGCCTGCGCCCCGCGCACGGATGCTGATCGTATCGGCTATGTTGATCGCTGGTTCACCTTCGAGCAGCACATCCTCTATCTGCTGAACTCGCCCATGTTCATGAATGCGCTTTTTGATGTGCTCGAAGAGATTTACCCACACATCATCGATCCTGCGACCGCAGAGCATCGGGCGGCCTATACGCACCAGGCTGCGACCAACCCGCAATATCAGCGCTCCGAGCCAACGGCGCCACCTGCCTATATCGGCGCAAACGCAAATCACAATGTGCCGCCGCTGATGCCTGACGAATGGGAGCAGGAGCAGATTCGTCAGGGGCGCAACAAGAGTTTTTAGCCTACAGGGAAAATGGCGACCCCGCCAGCAAAGCAACTTACTGACGGGGCTGCTCATGCATCAGACAGCAACAGCGCCTCATGCATGAGCGGGAATGGGTAGCCCGCACCAGGCAACAACTGGTGAGGCTTCACGAGTATAGCATAACGGACTGACCTCAGCTATACCCCACGTGACGCCTCTCCTAGCATCGATCAGCAACACGACAGGAGAGCAACCTCATGTCTACTACGCATACACCAGCTACGAGGCCGTCACAGCCTCAACAGCTAGCCTTTTCAATGCCACCCGATAAAAGAGACATCCACAATCATCTAGGCGACTCTACGACCTCCTCAGCGCGTCTGGAGGCCATCCAGGAAGACGCCTATCTCTGCGCCTGGCTGCGCAGCCGGTTGGATGACGCGCTCGGCTACCGCCATCTGCGCGAGGATTCAGCGCTGGTCGTGACGGCGAGTGACCGCGCCCAGGTGACGCGTCTGCTGCGTGAGGCGCAGCGGCGTGGCCTCGATCTAGCCAGTGGCGTACGGACTGCCAGGAAGGTGGCGTGAGATGGTCTATTCGCAAGGCGAACTGGCGCGCAACAAATGGCGCTATATGGACAACCAACGCCGCGCCATCCAGGAGCATATCGCGGGGCTGTGGGAGCAGGCGGCCATCCTCAAGATGCTGCACAGCGACGCCGAGGCCATGAGTCAGTTACAGGAGACACTTGATGATATCCAGGACTGGCAGAACGACCTCGCCGCGCTCCACGTCGAGATGGCGCGTCAGCAGCAGCAGATCAGGCCACGTGTCGCACGTAGCGCGCAGCAGACACAACAGAAGGCGGGGTAAGCGAATGCCCACACAGAGTTGGATACCGCCCTTTCTCGCCTTCTGGTCAATGGCCTTTTGCCTCGTCGCGGGTTGGGCGATCCAGGGCTATGTGACTAGCCGTCGTGAACGCAAAGCGCAGGAACCACTCCCGCCGGTGCTGCCCGCCTGGCTGTTTGATCACAGCGATGCGACCTCCGATGGCGTCACCTACTGCCCGCAGTGCTGCGCGGGCGCGCTCAATGGCTGGCATGTCGAGCCACGTGGCCATCCGATGTTTTGCAGCGAGCATCACGATTCGATCTTGGCGCGGGCGATAGCCGCCCGTTTGGAAGAGGCAAAGCGATGAATGACGAGATAGATTGGGTAGAGATTGGCGCGGCGCTACGCGCGCCCTTCGCCCCTGAGGATGTCGATTTTCGGCCCCAGGGTAAACCGAGCGGCAACGGCAAAGTGCAGGCGGTCTGCTATATCGACGCGCGCACGGTGGCGGATCGACTGGATGAGGTGGTCGGGCCAGGCGCGTGGTCATTTCACTATGAGCCGCTGCTGGTCGAGCGCGGTGAGATTCAACTCGCCAAAGGCACACTGACCATCCACGGCGTGACCAAAGAGGATGTCGGCGACGGGTCAACCTTTGCCACCTCGAAGGGCTGTGTCTCCGATGCGCTGAAGCGCGCGGCGGTGCTGTTCGGAGTTGGGCGCTATCTCTATGGCGTCGGCGGCGAATGGGTGACAGCCGATCAATATGGGCGTATCTCTGAGGCTGATGTCCAGCGCCTCCGCGCCAAACTGCCCGGCGGCAAAGCGGTTGTAGCGCCAGCGCCGCAGACCTTTGTCACAGCGCCTAAGTCGCTCGCGCCAGCGGTCAACCCCAGCGACGCCAAGGAGTTGCGACGCGAGCCGAAGCTGGAGACGCTCGCTGATGTCCAGCAAGCGCTCGCCAACTATCGCAACGTGCTCGGCATCACCGACAAAACGATCATCGCCACGGACATGAAGTTGGACTATCAAGCGTCACTGGCGCGGCGGAGTGACTATGTTGAGGCGTGGAAGCGCGCCAGCATGGATCGGCAGAAGGCGGGCGTGACGCGATGACGAAAACCTGTGAGCACTGTGGCCAACCGATGATCCGTTTCATCTGCGACGACTGCGATGGGCGTGGCGGCTGGTGGCGCATGGCGGTGTATTTCGATGCGCGGGGCGATGACTACCACTGGCGCGAATGTCATCACTGTGACGGCTCCGGCAAGCTGCTGGCCTGTAGCAATTTCCACTGCCCCAACAAGACACGCTATGCGCCAGGCGCGCTGGATCGCGCCATCCTGAAAGCAGCGACTGACGAATGAGCACACCATCCCCAACAGCACGACCACGCGGGGCTAAGCCCCGCGTGGTCACGGTCAACCGAGCGCCACCTGCGCCACTCTTGCGGGTGTGGGTGGCGGGCAATCCAGTGAGCGCTAATCACATGTATGGGGCGCGGGGCTATGGCGCATCACGACGCCTGACGCCTGAGGCGCGACAATGGCGCGATGATGTCGCCACCTCCACCCTCGCCTGGCGGTTCGCGGATGACGCGCCCCGACCCGCGCTCAGCATCAGTTGTCGCTTTCCTGGCGCACGGGCCGATGTCGATAACCTGCTGAAGCTGGTGCTGGATGGCGTCAAGATCGGCCTGGCGGTAGATGACCGCTACGTGATGCGTGTCTGCGCTGAGAAGACGCCACTCGTACGTGGGGAAGAACGCGGCGCGTGGATCGAGGTCACGTGTCTGCCACAGGCGCAACGACCACCGCGCAACAAAAGGACGGCATAACGATGGATATACGCGCCAATTGGTATCGCTGGTATCGCGCATGGCGACAGCAACGCCGCGACCGCCGTGACGCTTTGGCCGCGCAAAAGGCCGAATTGGCGCGCAAAGAGCGGATACAGCGAGAAGCAGACGCGTGCGCAGATCGACTCATACGCCGCTACGTCGCAGAACACGAGCATCAAGAGATGATTCGCAGCGCCGTTGATGAGGCGCTGCGAAGGCGAGGTCGATAGTCATGGAAGAAGCAGCGACAATTGAGGCGGCGGCTTTTCGCCGCCTACGGGCCACACACGACACGACGCTCCGCGAGCAGCTCATCGAGCAATGGCTCTGGCTACCGCGCTATCTCGTCAGCACGCGGCGCTACCATGCGCCCGGCTGGGAGCGTGAGGACTTCGTGAGCGAAGGGATGGTGGGGCTTATCCAGGCCATTGACAGCTACGACCCAGACGGCAAACACGTGGGGCTGCGGTTTCATACCGTCGCCGAGTGGCTCATTCGGCGGCAGATCAATAGCGCCATCCAGGACGATATCGCCGAGCAGCCCACGGTGCCCCTGCGCGCCTTTGAGCCGGTGCTGACGCCCGCGTGGCTCCAGGATCGCATCACGCGTGAATTGGAGGCGCTCCCCGCCACTGGCCCCAGCGTCGAAGAGCAGGTGATAACCCTCATTGATGGCGCTGAGTTGTCCGCGCCGCTTGAGGCGGCGCTCCTCTTGCTGTCAGAACGCCAGCGGATGATCGTCATGGCGCGCGCTGGCGCGCTGCCTGATGGCTCGGCATGGTCGTATGAGGAGATTGGCGCGCTGGTGGGAGTAGGTAAATCAACCGCCTGGCGCAGCATGCAAAAGGCGCGCGCCATCCTGCGCGCGAACCTCGTCACCACACACAGCGGTATTCTCGCGCTACGTGAACTCGACGAAGCGGAAAAGAGGCAACGCCAGCAGCGCTTACAGCGACAGCAGCGGCAAAAGACGAAGGCGGCGTGATGAGATGGCGGGAGAGATTCGACGCGAGAACTTCGCGGATGAGGCGTCATGGTTAGCGTATCTAGCATTTGAACACGAGAACAATGAACGCAAACTTCGCGAGGATTTGGCACGATCCCAGATGCCACTCCATACACGCAAGAGGCTTGAACGATTAGACAGGCGGCGCGAGCAAGAACTGACCCGCCGCCGGAAACAACGCGAGCGTGATCGCCGTGAGATAGCAGATCAATTGATCAATGACGAGCGGAAGAGAATATTAGAGACCACCTACAGTGTGGCAGAGGTGGCAGATATGCTTGGCGTAAGCATCATCACAATCCGCAAACGCATTGAGTCAGGAAGCATTGAAGTAGTTCGTCTTCCACACCGGCCACACCAAAAACACATACGAGGCGAGGGAATAAGGCGCATACCGTTATCCGCAATAAAGAAAGTGGAGATTAAGCCCGCTGTGGCACCATGCCCTGCTCCGCTCACATGTGTATATTGCGGATACTCGTATTCAGATGGTTCCCATAAACCATATTGCTCGTGGCAATGCGTGCAATCGCACCGACTGAACGTATGGCAATATGGTTTTTAGGACGCGCGCTGCTTAGGACGCCTTTTGCTGGATGCCCTCAATCTTCAGGCGCTCAATATCCTCGCGCTTGAAGCGTAGCGGGCGCTGGCGCTCCAGCATCGGATTGACCGTCGCGGGCGTAATATAGCCCTGACGAATGCGCTTCCAGAATGTATTGCGGCTGATGCGCAGCTCAGCCATCGCCTCTTCGCTGGTTAGTAAGGCTGGCATAGGATCAGTCTCCTCCATCAAATGAAATGGACTTCAAAACATCACCATTATACCACAGGTACTAATGGTATGCAACGCACTAGACAAAACGTACGTGACGTAGTATACTTAGCGTACGGGATATGGGAATGGTTTTTAGGAGCGGATACATGGCAGCAACACCACCGAACCCTCCGCAGCGCAACAGCAACATTCGCGCGTTACCTATCGAGGAGAACCGGGGCGAGTACACCGATAATCTCCCTGGTGATGAGAGTGCCGAGCAGGGTGTGCTCGGCTGTATCCTAGAAAACTCGCGTGAGATTCTCCCGCTTGTACGGCGCATCCTCTCACCGGGTGACTTCGGACGCAACAAGCACAACATCATCTATCAGACCGTCATTGACATGGCCGACCGGGGCGACCCGGTAGATGTCTCTACCGTGCCTATCGAGTTGCGTCGCCTCGGCAAGCTCGAAGATGTTGAGGGCATCGGCTATGTCACGAGTCTACCCAACCTCGTGCCGAACATCTATGACGCTGAATACTACGCCAATCAGGTGCGCGACGCCGCCGCTGGTGTTCACGCTGTTACCTTCGCGCAGAAGGTGGCGCTACTTGGCTATGGCAATATTGGCGCAGACAAGATCATCGCCGAAATTGATCGCCTCCACGGTGAGTTACATGAGCATGCGGGCGCGCTCACCGTCAATCGATTCGGCATCATGTCAGACCTCGAACTCGAACAGATGCGCCCGGTGCGTGGCATCCTCGGCACGTGGATACGTGACCGCGATATCGTCGCCATCTATGGCAAAACCGATAGCTACAAGACGTTTCTCGCGGTCGGTATCGGCATGTGTTTCGCCACCGGCGTGGATTGGTATGGCATGCCCGTCGAGCAGCGCGCCGTCTTCTACATCGCCGCCGAAGCCCCTGGAACAATTGGTGAACGTAAAAAGGCGTGGAAGATTCATCACGGCATGGCAGGCCAGCAGACCGAGTTCTACACGTCTACGCTGCCGGTTGATCTTACCTCGCGCGAAGAGGTGACAGCGCTCATCGGCGATATTCGCGCCATGCTCCCTGACGCGCCCGGCGCGATCATCGTGGACACCTACGCCTGCGCCACCAGCGGTGATGAGAAGGATGCGAGCACCGTCAACGCGGCCTATCGCGGTATGCGGATGCTCCGTGACGCCTTCGGCGCGACCGTGCTCTATGTCGATCATGAGGGCAAAGACCGCGAACGCGGGCAGACGGGTAGCCAGCGCAAGCAAGATAACGTGGATGTGCAGATTCACGTCGAGAAAGTGGCTGACCAATCCGGCCTCATCACCGTCAAGGCGAGCAAGATCAAAACCGCCGATACCCCCTCGATGCTCACCCTCCAAACGAAATCCGTAGGTTGGTATGACCCGCGTGATGAGGCTGGATCGGGATCGCTGGTACTCATCAACGCCGATAGAGCGCAGGCGCAAGCCGCAACCAAAGAGGCGCAATCACTCCGACTCCCCCGCCGTCAACGGCAAGCGCTTGACATATTGTCGGATTTGCCTAGCCAAAAAGGGTCGTACGGTGACTGGTGGAAAGCCTGTCGGACGGCTGATGAGACGTTTGCGAAGACTTCTTTCGACGACGCGCGGAAGAAGCTCGTCGAAAGCCGCTTAATTTCAGTCGTGGACAACGAATACGTTAGCTTGGTACAATCACAAAACCGTACTAGTACAACCGTACCGAACCGTACTGGTACGGTTAGTACGGTCCCTTATATAAGGGACCGTACTTCCGTACCAACTATACGGTATTCGGTAGACGCGGCGGATGTCGTACCAGAGTCAGATGTGCAGACGGCGCCCTATCATCGGCATGACCCCAAGACGGCGGTGAGGCGTAGTGATGGTAGTGTGATTTGTGATGGCTGTCACCCCAAGCCGAGAACGCCGCAGCCACCTCGTAGCGCGTAGTTTTAACAGCAACAGGATCACCAGCAACGGAAAGGGTTGTAGAGCAACATGCAACAGCACGATGAATTACACGACCTCTTGACGCGACTCGCCGCACTTCTTGACCTACCGCTTGAGCGCGTCTGCCAGGCTTTCGTCAAAGGCTTTGGTGAACAGATCATGGATGAAGCATGGTATGCCTCACACGCCACGCCGCCGAGGGATCGCTGGTGGGGAGCGCCTGAGCTTCCTATAGCCACTCCCCCCGACACCCGCGCGGCAGGGAAATCCGGTGATGCGTCATGAGGATACTGGATGAGGAGACGATTGCGCAGGTGCGCCGTGACCTGGAGGCGGGCATCGCCGAGATGCAGGCGGAGATACGGCGGCTCGAAGCGCAGTTGAAGGCGGCACGTGAAACGACAGATGCGGGCGAGACAGAAGATGAGGCGGCGCGCGATGAGTGAGCCAATGCCAATCCACAAGTGTGTCGTCTGCGACAAATGGCTCTGGCATACCGCCAGCGACCTGTGTTACACCCATGCGCGGCTGCGGCAGATGCACGTCGCGAATCCCGTGATGCAGCAGCTGCGCCATGATGTCGAGCGTGGGCGCTATAGTGATTTTTACATGGGCTGGAACCACCAGGACGCGCAGCTCCGCGTGATGGTCTACCGGCCAACACATTGGGTACTGGTGGTTGGCGATCTGATGGACAGGGCGCGCTACTGGCTCGGTGATGATAGTGAGGCAGCATGAATACCCGCGAAATGTGGAGCTATGATGTGACGCTCCAGCGTCACATCCGTCCTATCGTGACAGATCAAGTGGCTATTTTAGTTCACACGCGATGTGCGCTGAAACGCGGATATTCCGAATGCCGCCCTTATTGCGCACATGTGATTGTCGCTCATCCAGACGGCACGATGGACTGGCTCTGCCGTGGAAATGTCGTGTCCACCACACCCTCTACCGGATGGTGGATTAGAAATGCTGATGTTCTCGCTATCCTTCAGGAGTCGCTTCACACGAAGCCATTAGGAAAACGCGGTTGGCGGGCAGTTGCCAAAGGCACATTTATCGCAGCAGGCCACAGGTTCTGTACGCGCTGCGAATTAATGCTCGACAACATGAATCGAGATATGCAAGAAAGCGCCCAGCCATCATAGCATCCGGTGACAGACGCAGCCTGGCACATCACACTCATGCAGGCGCCAGGTCACGCGATGATTGGTCACATCCTGCCGCTCGATGGCTAGCGCGAGTACGTTGGCTTTATCGAGCGGCGAGGGTGGCCAGCCGGGCCAATCCTTCGGTGTGCTTGCCGAATTGATACCATGATCCATGAGCCAGCGCGCCGCCGCCGCAGGCGTCCAGGAGCCACCTGCTACGTAGCTGATAGGCGCCTGTGACCTACCGGGTAGGTGTGCCGTCGATGAAATACTCGAAGTTCCACCATGCTGCAAACTCAACCAGTGGGCCAGCACCCGCAACCAGTCTGATTCGATCAGAGAAGCCGCTGACGCCGCCTCATAGAGCATATCTATATCGATCTCCCACTGCTCCGGTTGACCCACCCTGTTGACCTTCTCAGCGCCTTGTATGACCCCATCCCGAAACCAGCCCCGTACCGTGCGTTCCCCCCGGCCCAACAGGCACGCAGCCTGCGCCGCGTTGACGCGGATCGCCATAGCTCATCACCACACTTCCGCCCGTCGATAGCTCAACAGTTACCAATCCTGGCAGCATCATAAATGGTCGCTCGATTGCGCGCGCAAACGCTGGTACTATACGGAAATCTACCGGGTATATACACGCGAGGTCACGGGGAGATAGCGTAGAGGTACCAGGCACCTAGCAGGTATATAGCGGGGAGGTGGTATACTTGTCGGGAGAAACCCCGTCGGCGTGTCCAGTAGCACCACACATACCGCCCGCGTCGGCGAGGCGTTCTCGTTCTCACGCATCGGTCAATATGCGTCGGTAATATTGCGTAAGAAACCTACGCGATGTTACCCTATGAGCGCTAATCCGATGTATACATTACCAACATCCTATAGTGTCGTAACGCGATAGACCTGACGAGGTTGTAGCAGCGCGACGAGACAGCGGCAGTTGGGGTGACGGAATGGGAAGCGCGATCCAGGCGATGCGATCAGCAACATCGATCACAGCGCTCGCATGCACAGCAACACGTGCGAGTCTGAGGGGCGAGTTGGTACATTGGTACTAATTTTAGTGACACATTGCGCAGGACGCGCAACAGTGCGCTCATGCGCTCGGTATTGTGTAGAGATGTAACCTCGTGGAGCGTGCTGTTAGGCCTTTCCGGCGCGCTCCATGTGGCTACACCTTCTCCCTCCCCCCGCGCGTAGTCGCTGCTCCAGGATGGCAGACACACCCACATGACGCACACTTCTTTTTGTGCCTCTCCCCATCCGACGCCAGGACGCCCCACGACCTAGCAGCGGACATTTGTATCGTCCGCTGCTCCCCTGAATGGTAGAATGCGATGAGGGAGGAACAAGATCATGACTCACAATGAACCGCACTTTGTGTATCCCAATGGCTCACGCCTCACTGTTAGTAGTGCGGATGAGCCGAGCAAACTCACATCTCCAGATCACGAGATTCTGGAGATGCATCTCTCGATGCTGAAACAATCGCGTTGGCGTAATCTTCGCGCGTTGATGCTGGGTTGCATTGTCGGCGCCGTCGCGACGATACTCTTGATTGCCCTTATCCAATTCATAATAATGTTCGCCTCTTGACGGAGATTGACAATGACCGAAGCCGAAGCTAAAGCGCTGGCGTGTGAGTTGGAGCGTCACAAAGACTGGCAGGTCATTGGAATTATTCCAATCCTTCCCACATTTTGGTCAGTCTGGCTCGCCCATCGTCGTAAAGCGGCATGGGTAGGTATTAGTGACCCTCATCCCGAGAGCGTCAAAAAGCAACTGACTCTCGGTCGCTCAGATGTCACCTACACCATTGATCTTAAATAACACTGCCCGCCTCTTGACGGAGATAGACCATGACCGAAGACGAGACCAAAGCGTTGGCGAGCGAGTTTGAGCATAACGCGACCTGGCGTGTCACCGATGTCTTCTATCTCGATGGTGGCAATGGCTTCGAGGGTGGATGGAATGTTCACCTCGAACTGTGTGATGGTAGCGCCCCTGGATATGGCATTGTGATCGATGATCTGCGACAGATGGCTAATCTCCGCAAGATGGTTGGTTGGCTCCGTAAACAGCAACGACTAACACCGCACGCCTCTTGACAAACGCCTGTAAATGTGCATCCTCGCCAATTTTCGATTTAACTTCATCTAACGGGCATTAGCTGAAATACTCCTAATTATTTGTTGGAAGTATCGCAGATTATCCCCACTCGACGCGATTAACCGAAAGTACCCCACCAGTTTTGAGAGATTGAGATGACAGACAAGCCCCCGTTCTGTTGGTGCCACGATGACACAATCCCCGATGAGGTGTTCGAGAGCGCAGAGCCTGACGCGGCCTCAAAGCCGCAGGAAGGCGACACCTCGGTCATGAGTTGGGATGAGCTGCTCTACGAAATGACTAACGGCGCGATGGGCACACCGCCGCCCGCGACACCACGACGCTACGAACCGCCGCCGCAGCAACGCAAGAAACGCTAGCCATGCCCTCCTTGAAGCGCAACGACAACAAACGACAGAATTACGAACGCCTGTCAGACAGCCAGAAGTCAGACACTCGCGCACGCCTTGCTGAACGGGATGTCTCCGCCCGGCAACGCGAGGCGCAGGTGATGCGGCTGCGCGTACAGGGCTGGTCGTTTGCGGCCATCGCCGAGGAGGTCGGCTATAGCGACCAGGGCGGCGCGCACAAAGCCTGGAAGCGCGCCTTAGCGCGCATTCCCAAAGACGCCGCCGACGATGCACGCGAGCACCTGCGCCTCCAGCTCGAAGATATGAGCGCACTCTTATACGCGCAGCTCCGCAAAGGCAACACCCGCGCCGGCGAGGCGCTCATCAAGCTCCAGGAACGCTATTGCCGCATGCTCAACCTCGACATTCAGCCCGATGTGAATAACGGCGCGCAGATGATGCTGGTGGCCGTTGCCGCTGATGTGCTGGAGGCGGTGTAAATGGCGGCACAGATGCAAACGCAGCAGCAGCCGACGCCACAACTGCCGATTGACACCATCCTGCACGGTGACAGCCTGGAGGTATTGCGGTCGCTGCCCGATGCGTGTGTGGACGCTATTGTCACCGATCCGCCTGCGGGCATTAGCTTCATGGGCAAGCGATGGGATAGCGACCACGGCGGGCGCGATGCCTGGATAGCTTGGCTGGCTGAGGTGATGCGCGAGACGTTGCGCGTCGTCAAGCCTGGCGGGCATGCGCTCGTCTGGGCGCTGCCACGCACCAGCCACTGGACGGCGATGGCGCTGGAAGATGCAGGCTTCGAGGTGCGCGACTGTGTGACGCATCTGTTCGGCTCAGGGTTTCCAAAGTCGCTGGATGTGTCGAAAGCGATAGATAAGCAGGCTGGAGCCAAGCGGGAACGATTGCGCGGTGTGCGTTCTGGTGTGGTTGCCTCGACATACGCCCATGACGCTTGGAGCCTAGAATACAAAGACTCCGTACTCTCGCCTGAGCCAATAACTGACGCTGCTCAGCAATGGGATGGCTGGGGTACCGCGCTGAAGCCCGCCGTCGAAGATTGGTGGCTGTGCCGCAAACCGCTGGCCGAGGGCACCGTTGCCGCCAATGTGCTGACGTGGGGCACGGGCGCGCTCAATATTGGGGCGTCGCGAGTGGGCAGTGAGGCGGCGTTACGCACAGCGGGGAGTCTTGCGGTACATCGCGCGACCTACGGCGGCTTCTCTAGCGACCACACACCGCGCGTCAACGGCTCTACCGCTGGACGCTGGCCCGCCAATCTCCTGCTCTCGCACGCGCCGGATTGTGAGCCAACCCGCTGCTCCCTGTGGTGCCCCGTGCGGGAGTTGGATGCGCAGAGCGGGATACGCACATCGGGCTTGATGAAGGCAGGCACGAAGCGCCAAACATCGCACTTCGCCGCTACAGATGGCAATAGACTATCCAGCGATACCTACGGCGACACAGGCGGCGCATCGCGCTACTTCAGCACCTTCCGCTACGTGCCCAAGGCTAGCCGCAGCGAGCGCAACCGGGGCTGCTCATCGCTTCCTGAGAAGTCGCCTTGGACATCCTTTGACGGCCAATATGCGCAGAGTCGGAATCCCGTCACAGGCGAGCGCCTCGGCGAATACAAGCGTGAGCAAAGCAATCATCATCCAACGGTAAAGCCCCTCGCGCTCATGTCTTGGCTCATCGGCCTCATCACTCCGCCCGGTGGCCTCGTGCTCGATCCATTCGCCGGGTCAGGTAGCACGCTGGTGGCGGCGCACGAGGGCGGCTGGCGCTATCTGGGCATCGAGCGGGAAGCCGAATACGTGGCCATCGCCCAGGCGCGTCTAGCGCCGCCTGCATTCGCCGTGACGGCCAAGAAGACGCGTACGACACGGCGTAAGAAGGTGAGCGCATGAGCGTTCCCGCCACGTTATCCACACCCCATCCACCGCAACAGGCGAGTTATACCCCGCTGGGGGGCGCACGGGCGCTGCTGTTCTGCCGGGAACGCGAGTGCTTGCTTGAAGGCCCGGCGAACACGGGCAAATCGTATAGCGGCCTGTGGAAGATGCACCTGGCGGCGCTGAAGTATCCTGGCATGCATGGCCTACTGCTCAGGAAGACGCTGGTGTCGCTTAAGGCCAGCACCCTGGTGACGTTTCGTGAGCGCGTCTTAGGCCCCAATAGCCCGGTGAAGTTCTGGACAGCACGTGGCGATGAGTCGGCGCATTACGCCTACCCCAACGGCTCGAAGATTTACGTTGGTGGCATGGATAAAGCGGCGAAGATCATGAGCACCGAGTACGATCTGGTGCTCTGGGATGAGGCGACCGATGGCGCGGTGGAAGAGTGGGAAGCGTTGCAGACGCGGTTGCGCTACGGCGTGATGCCCTATCAGCAGGCGATTGCGGCGTGCAACCCCAATGCGCCGACGCACTGGATCAACCAGCGTGCCAACCAGGGCCTCATGACGCGCATCCTCTCACGCCACGAAGATAACCCGACCGTCACCGCCGACTACCTCGCGATGCTGCAACGCCTGACGGGTGTACGACGCGCGCGGCTCTATGAGGGCAAATGGCAGGCGGCGGAAGGCGCAGTGTATGAGGATAGCTGGGACGCCAACCGCAACGTCATTGATCGCTTCACGATCCCCAACGACTGGCCGCGCTTCCTGAGCGTAGACTTTGGCTATAATCACCCGTTTGTGTGTCTCTGGTGGGCGATGGATCACGACGGGCGGCTCTACTGCTACCGCGAGATTTACCGCACCAACCGCATCGTCGAAGACCATGCGCGCATCATCAAAGAGGTGAGCCGGTGGGGGAAACAGGGCGGCGACCCGTACCCGCGCGCGATTATCTGCGACCATGATGCGGAAGATAGGGCGACGCTGGAGCGGCATCTGCAACTGATGACGCTGCCCGCCAAGAAGAGTGTGAGCGACGGCCTCCAAGCCGTCGCGGCCCGTCTACGACCCGCAGGCGATGGCAAAGCGCGGCTGTTCTACTTCCGCGATACCTTGCCACCCGGCGAGGTTGACCCGATCTTGCGTGATAGGCGACTCCCAGCCTGCACCATCGAGGAATACGATAGCTACGTCTGGCGCAAGAAGTCAGATGGCAGCTACGACGAAGAGCCGAATAAAGACCTCGATCACGGCATGGACGCATCAAGGTATATGGTATCAGACCGCGATTTGATAGCTGGCTTCCCCACACGCGGACCCCGATTGTTCTAACTCCGATAGGAGCACACTATGAGCGCAGCAGCCGCCAAGGCCGCATCGAGCAGCACCGCATCCAATGCGCAGCCTGACGCCACGCCGTCTTCGCTCGCTGCGCAGCCCATCAACCCTGACCCCACAGAGGCCGATTTACAGCGCCGCAAGGAGATTGACCGCGCCTGGTGCGCCTATCGTGGCGAGTTCCCGGACGTGTTCAAGACGCCCAACGGCCAGGCGAGCGATAATGTGCGGCCCAATCGCTGCGCCGCCATCGTGGATAAGGGCGTCTCCTGGCTCTTTGGCAAAGAGTTCACGTTCAACGTGCGCCCCGCCGACGCCACACCGGGTGACACGCACCAGGGCAACGAGAAGCAGGCGCAGGCGCTGGCCAAAGTCTGGGGTAGCGCCGACGATATGCTGACGACGTTGACCATGCTGGCCATGAATGGTGGCATCTCTGGGCACGCCTTCCTCAAGATTGTCTGGGATAGCCAGAAGATGCAGCAGCCGCGCCTCAGTGTGCTGGACTCCCACAACGTCTACGTCCTTTCTGACCCGGACGACATCAACCGCGCCGTCTGCTATGTCATCGAGTACAGCACCAAGCTGGGATTGATGACCAACGGCCAGCAGCGCACCGTCACCAAGCGCCAGGTGATCGCGCTGGTGGATAAAGACGGCAACGCGCGCTACGGCGTCGGTGGCGAAGATGATGACGACTACTGGACGATCACCAACTGGCTGCGCTACGACCTGACCAGCCCAGGAGCGGCGTCCTCGGCGCTCAGTGGCCAGCAGCAGCCGTGGACACAATCGGGTGATCCCGTCACCTGGCCGTATCCCTTCCCGCCGATTGTGGACGCGATGAATCTGCCCAACCCCAACGAGTTTTGGGGCTTGCCTGATCTGCCCCCGGCGCTGATGGATTTGAACGAGCGCATCCACTTCGTCGAGAGCAACATCAGCAAGATCATCAAGTCCAACGCGCACCCCTGGATATTCGCCAGCGGCTGCGACCCGAACGCCATTCGCAATGAGCCGGGCGTGGTGCAAGGCTTGCCCTCGCCCGAGAGCAAAGTCTGGGCGGTCTCGGCGACGGGCGACCTGGCGAGCAGTATGGCCTTCGCCAATGATCTGCGCGCCGATATGGACGAACAGAGCCGGGTGCCCGCCGTGGCGCTCGGACGCCAGGAGAGTATGCCCAAAGGCAACCTGAGCGGGATTGCGCTCGCGCTGTTGTTTCAGCCACTGATCGAGAAGACCGAACTCAAACGCCGCCTCTACGGCCAATTGGTGCGCCGCGCCAGCGCCTATTGCCTCGTGCTCATGGGCCTCGTCACCGATTGGCGCAGCGTCGAAGTTGATCTGGCGTGGCCGAATCTCCTGCCCAACGATGATCTGGCGATGGCGCAAACGGCGGTGGCCAAGCAGGGCCTCGGCTTCAGCCAGCGCACGCTCATCAAAGACCTGGGCGGCGACCCCGATGAAGAGGCCGAGAATCGCCAGGACGAGCAGCAGGCGCAGGTCACGGCATTCGCGCAGGGTAAGGGCATGCCGCCGATGCCTAACGCCAACCCCAGCGCCAACATGCCCCCAGACGCGTCAGGAGGCGATTCTGACGGCGCAGGAGGGCAGGATGCTACATCACAAGGGGCCAGTGGCCAAACGCCACCCATCAACCATCCCAAGGCCATCGAGGCGCGACAGCGAGTCAAAGCCGCATTTGGGAAGAGTTAGTGATCATGTGCTTCAGGTTGCGGCAGGCCGAGACGCTCATCAAGGTCATGCCAGATTTCATCACCTGCCATGCGATGCTGCCGCACGTCACGTTCAGCTTCACGCCGTAGACGCTCCATCGCCGAGCCACGCTGCTTGTACGGCCCGCCGACATCCTGCCAACCGTTCTCGCTAGCGTCGCTGAGGCGCTGCAAGAAGTAGCGCAGCGCCTCCTGTCCATTGATCGTTACCGTGCGCTGTGCGATCTGGTAGCCTTCTGGCGGCCAGCGCACATGGTAGCGTGGCATGATAGCTACTCCCAGCCTACGGCGTCAGGATCGCCAGCAGCATGGAACGCGTCGAATGCAGCCATATACGCCGCTGTGGCTTCACTGGCGCGCTGATTCGCAGTCTTCCATGTCTCGTTGTACTGGTTCCAGATGGCGCGCTCCTCATCATTGGACGGAATGCCAAAGTAGCCACGACCCGTGAGGCATGCATGGAGCGCGTTACTTGCCGCGTTCGCCTCAGCGATAGCCTCATCAGAAGCCGTCTTCAGCGCATTGAGTTCGTCCTGTGTCGGTTTGTTCATCTCGGTTCTCCTTTTGGTGCTGTTCAGTGGTCACTCGCCGCCGATGAATTAACTATAACGCATTATCATTAACGTGTCAAGGGTTTTCTTGACGAGTTTTGAAAACTCGTCAAAACTCGTAGAAAGTCGCTGATCGATGTCTTCTAACCCGCTCAATGTGGACGCCTACCGCGCCAGCCTGCTGCAACTTCAGCAACAGCAGCAGGCGCGTCTGGCCGCGTTGACCGAGCAGGTGGAGGGCAGTCTGGGGGCTAACTGGCAGCGCGGCGTCGCAGCAACACCGGCGCTCTATGGCCCCATCCTCGATCAGTATGCGCAAGACCTGGCCGCGCTTCGAGCCGCCAACGACGATCCCGCAGCAACACTCTCGTTGGATTGGCTCACCTCGCGCAATCCGCAGATCGCCAGCATCGAGGCGAATGTCAAAGCCAGCCTGGACAAATATGCGGCGCAATCCGCGACGACGGTCACGACGGCACAGGCGTCCGCCGCTGGTCTTGGCCTCGATGACGCCTCGCACCTCACACAACAGGCGCTCTGGCCTGCGGTGGACGGCGCTGGTGTCCCACCTGCCATGCTGTTCAACCGGCCGAATCCTGACGCGTTGGCCGCCTGGGTGGGTCGGGCAGGGAATGGCCACCCACTCGGCGATCTGTTTGCCAATTTCGGGTCTGAGGCGACGACCGCCGCACGTCAGGCCATGATGCTGGGACTCGCCACCGGGGCCAACCCGAAGGCGATGGCCTCTGGCATCGCCGATGCGATGGGCATCAGCCGCTCGCGTGCGACCATCATTGCGCGCACTGAGGTACTGGGAAGCTACCGCAGCGCCGCGCATGAGACGTACCGCGCCAATAGCGACGTGCTGAACGGCTGGGTCTGGTCGGCTGGTGGAAATTCACCATGTGCCATGTGCGCCGGGATGGATGGCCTGCAATTCAGTCTCGATGAGGAGTTGGTAGATCACCCGTGCGGGAAGTGCAGTCCCATCCCGATCACGAAAACGTGGGATGACATCCTCTCACCGCTTGGCATCAGCGGCGATGATATCGGCGAGACGAGCATGGGCGAAGACGGCGCGTATGAGAGCTTCTCAGACCGCTTCTCATCGCTGCCAGCGGCGCAGCAGCGCGACATTATCGGCACCAAGACGGGCTATGAGGCGTACCAACGCGGCGAGGTGACGCTCAAAGACTTCATTGGCAAACGCCCGGCGGAGGATGGCTGGCCCGCGCAATATTACCAGAAATCCCTGCGCGAGATGCAGATTCCCACACGCCAGGGGCTGCACGTTACGCCATCTGACTACCTCACGGAGCGGCTCTATCGCCAGCCGGGTCTCAACACGGTGGACGCGAGTAGACTGCGCGCCGCGCGGATGCCGCCCTGGGCGCGGCAGACACCCGCCTCGCAGATGGTGTATCAGATTCTGCGCAATGGCCTCCCCACTGATCTCCCAGAGGTGCTCGACCGCCCGGTGTTGATCGAGGGGCTGCGGCAGATGCTCGAAAGCGATATCCCTGCGAATGTGCGCGCAGCGGTGGAGCGCCAACTGACTGACCTGGGCGCGCCACTGGAGCGGGTTGCGCTCAACACCACGCCGGGCTGGCAGCGCGATATCAATGACCTCTACCGCGACATCATTGACCGCAACTATAGCATCCGCGCCGAGGATTATTTCAACAATCAGGCGCTACGTGCGGTGTTCGACGCCATGCCCAACCGCGCGCCAAATGTCTGGAATGACATCCGCGCCTATGCCCGCGCCCATCAATTCGACCGACCCCATTTCTACAAGCAGGCCATCGAGAATACGCTGAATGAGATCAAACGCCTCAATGGCGAGGAACTGGCGGCGCTGGCTAATCAGGGCATCTATCCGACGGCGGTGGGGCGTGACCTGGCCAATGAGATCGCGGATAAGGTCGCGGTGGACATGGCAGGTGTAACGGCTGAGAGTGTTGATGTTGCCGAGACAGCCGCAGCAGATACAGCCGCCCAAGACGCCGCGTCACTGGCCACGGAGGGCGCTACCGGTGATGTGGCGTTTGCGCCACTGCGAACGCAGGGCGCGGATAATCTCGGCTGGAACCTGCTTTCTGATAAGCAGGCCGCGAAACAAGACGCGAAACTCATGAGCCAATTGCAAAAAGACGCGGCGCGGGTCGAGAAGGGTAAGGTCGATTCAGTCGCCTCAGCGCTCGATCAACGGCTTGCTGAGTCGCCTGCATGGCGCGCCTACGTGCAGAGCCGCTCCTATCTCAATGATGGTGAGCAGGTTGCGCAGAACATCCTGCGGCAGTGGCGTCTCAACGCTAGCGAAGATGCGGCGGCGGCTAATTGGCAGCTCGGCATGCAGAAGATCGCGGCGCAGGAGTTCAGCATCCCTAACGCGGCGCTATCGCATATTGACCCCGCCCTCCTCGCCGCCGCAGGCTCCTCGAACGAGGCCGATATCGCGGCGCTGCGCGCGTTTGAGCGCGCGCAATATGACGCCACCCAGCAGTGGTTCAGGGATCAGGGTGTCTCGACGGTGCGGCTCTATCGCGGCGTCTCATTTGGGAGCCCCGACCAGGCTGCTGGGATCGCCTTTGATGGCAGCGCGCAACACGCCGCCATGAATCTCGCGCCGCTGTCCAGCTTCACCCTCAGCCCAAACACCGCGCTCGATTTCAGCCGGGGCTTTGAGTTGTCCGGCATGGGCGGGGGGCAATATCAGGCAGTGCTGGCGGTGGATGTGCCAGTCTCGCGTATTCTCTCACTGAACGCGACTGGCTTTGGCTCGTTGAACGAGTCAGAGGTGGTGTTGCTGGGTGGCGTCAATCAGCCCGTGGCTATCGTCGCCTGGGATGCCGGTCAACACGCGTTGCCGCAGGTTGCGGAATTGCAGGCCGCATTGAGTGATTTGCCCGCTGCGCCTGAGGTCGCCTTTGCCACCGCGCGCGCGCAAAGCGGCTTTATCACCGAGACAGCCAGCTACGACTTGACGCCAGACGACAAGATATTCGCCGCGCAGATCAAGAGCCAGGTGGATGCGCTCGATCAGAGCGCGCTCACACATGACCACGCTCTGAACATCGGTGCGCAGATTCACGACCGCATCATGAGCGATCCGGTGGTGGCAGACCTGCATGACTACGCCGCTGAGGCGCGTGCTATCGCCACCACGCCTACCACCGACCTTACCGATGGCCAACTGGCGTGGCTCCATGCCGAGCCGGATGCGCTGGCGGCGCATGGTGGCGTGCGCGTCGGGCTGGCGCAGGCTGAGTATCAGGCTGAGTATCAGGCGCGGGTATTGACCTATCTGCAAGAGGTACGCGAGATGGGCGGCGCTGACATCAACCTCAATGAGGCCGCCGACGCTTTTGACGCGCGCGCCGCCACCGAGCTACGCAGCATGCAGGATGTGATGCCAAAAGATTGGATCGAGGCCAGCAACAATCTCGGCGATTTGAACGTGGTCAAAAATCGAGCCACCAATAGCGTCGGATTTTACGAACACACCTACGAGGGCAATGGCACAATCTCACTGAGTTACAACCGCAATACTCCAGAAGGCGATATGGGCGTACGCTCCACTGCGCTCCATGAGATGATGCACCGCATAGAGGACGCCATCCCGCAGATCGGGCAATTAGAGCAGCAGTTCTACGACTACCGTACCGCCGGTGAGGACTTGGTAAAGCTCACCAATGGCATCGGGCAGAAGACCAAGCTCGATCAGTGGCTCGATCAGTACCTGGGCCGAGAGCCACAGACGAGTCTGCATGCGGGCAGTTTTATCAAGCCAGACGGCACGATGGGCTTTGCGCCAAACACCCAAAGCTATGAACTACTCTCGATGGGCGCCGAGGCGCTGCTCGGTGGCGTCGCCGATATGGCATACTTACGTGAGGATGAGGAATTTATTCACTTTATTCTCGGCCTCTTATCCATCGTGCGCGGTGATGCCGCAGGAGCCGTCTTACCATGAGCGCCTTTTCAATCACTGGCCTACGCGGTGGGAAGCGTCTCACGGTGGCATGGACAGATGGCGCAATCACCGGTGATGCGGAAGCCGTCGCCGCCCTCAAACAACTCGCAGACATCTTCGAGGGCGTCACCCGTGGCCAGCCAGGCGGCCCCTATACGACCACCGATCACCTCAGCAGCCCCTATACCGCCTGCGCGCTGATGAAAGACCTCTTTGAGCGCGGCACAACCACCCAGACGGGCCACCTGCCCCTCCTCGATATTCCGGATGGTGCTATCCATTGAAGAATCCCCAAGAAGACGACGAAGAACAAGACGATCTCCCCGTCATCGACATAGACGCCGACCCTCAGAACGCCAACTGGCTGCGCATCCTCGCCAAAAGCCGCGAAGACGAAGCGGCCAAGAAACAGCGACAACCACAACCCCCTCAACAGTGATGTAACGCGGCCAGGAGCCGCCTACATAAACGCTGCGTTTCGGTGATTTGTCCACCAACCCCTTGACAAATCACACGCAGTATGTATACTTGGAGATGTAGCTATGCCCACGAACTCTACGACCGGGAACAGCCAGGAGCTGCCCGGATCGCAGTCCCCAGACGACAGAAACGGTCAGGAACCGGCTGCGTCGCCAGTGTCATCGACACGCGATAGCAGCGCCCCCAACGGCTCCGGTGACAGTCCCGACAGAGACGCCATCATCGAGTCTCTGCGCCGTGAGAACGCCAAGTATCGCAAGGATGACAAACGGCTCGCCGAACTGGAGAAACGCTTCCAGGACGAGGAGGCCGCCAAACTCAGCGACAAAGAGCGGTACGAAAAGCAGCTTGCCGAGCAGAAAGCCACCATTGACGACCTCAGGGTGCGCGCTGACTTGAAGCTCGCCGCCGCCGATCTCGGCATCAGCCTGAAACTGGCGCAAATCATCCTCCCGAAAGCCGATCTCACGTTTGACGACGAGGGTAACGCCACCAATGTTGTGGCGTTACTCAAAGCGGCGGCTGAGGCGCATGAAATCCCGCTGAAATCAGCAACCAACGGGACACAGCAGCAATCCACTCAGCAGCCACAGCAGCGTGTGACCAGTGGCGGCGCCGTCAATCCAGGCCGAAGCACAACCAACGGCAGCAACAACGGACTCTTTGACGGCGACCCGCAGACGGTGATGGCGCGTATCTCCCACCTCTCGCCCGGCGAATATGCGGCGCGGCGGCAGGAGATCACAAGCTTCATCGCTGGGAACTGGAACAAGCTTTCCGGTCGTTAGGGGACGCGCCACGGCTCACGTGGTCGCGTGCATCCCGTAGTTACCACAACGGAGTACACCCGTGAGTCTCGACGCCTTTATCCCTGAACTCTGGGCCGATACCCTGCTCGTCGCGCTGCGGAAAGAGTTGGTCTTCGCCAATCTCTGCAACCGCGACTACGAGGGCCAGCTGAAGCAGATGGGCGATACCGTCCGCATCAGCGGTATCGGCAGTATCACCGTCAACAACTATGTCAAGGACACCGACATCAACGCGCCGCAGGCATTGACCGACGCACAGACCATGCTCTCCATCACCCAGGCGAAATACTACAATTTCGAGGTCGATGATGTCGATCAGGCGCAGCAGCACCCCAAGGTGATGAGGGAGGCCATGTCCTACGCCGCGTACCAGTTGGCGGAAGGCATTGATGAATACGTGGCGGGCTTCTACACCGACGCGCCCACCGGCAACACCATCGGCTCTAGCGGCTCACCAGTGGTGATTTCCGCGCCAACCGACGCCAACATTGCGGGCGGCACGACTGTTTACGACGAGTTGGTGACACTCAGCCAATACCTCACACAGAACAACGTGCCGATGACGGGCCGCTGGGCGGTCATCCCGCCGTGGTGCGCCACCTATCTCGCGCTCGATCTGCGCTTCACCAGTTTCAACACGGCGCAGGCGCAGGCGCGGCTGGCGAGTGGCTCTGTCGCGGGCAGCGGCGATTATTTCCTTGGTCAGATCGCCGGGATGGATGTCTACCAGTCCAACAACGCGCACAATGTGGGTGGCACCAAGGGCGCGGCAGGGTCGCAAGATGTGGTCTTGGCGGGTCACGCGATGGCGCTCTCCTACGCCGATGGCCTCACCAAGACCGAGGCCTACCGGCCCCCGCTGCGCTTCGCCGATGCCGTCAAGGGCATCTGCCTCTACGGCGCGAAAACCGTGCGTCCGCAGGCGTTGGCGGTGGGCTTCTTCCAGCACCCATAATTGTCGCGCTCACAGGAGCCTTCAGGAGTAGATAGCCATGACTGCACGTACCAACCTGCCTGTGACCGCGCTGACGGTCAACGCCAAGACGGCGATCAGCACGACCGCCATCGACCAGACCAACGGGATGAATTGCGCGCTGGCCTCGACGGCCATCCCCGCCTCGCCTGAGTCGGAGAATCTGGTGCTGGTGGTGGATAACACCGCCGCTGGCGCGCACAACTTCATCCTGCGCGCGGGGGGCAGCAACCCACCCGCCTTTCGCAAGGACCTGGGCGACCTGACCATCTCCATCGGCGCGACGACCACGGTCTACATCGGGCCGTTTGACTGGTCACGCTTCTGTCAGACCGATGGCAGCCTCAACATCGACTTTGACTCTGGCACGACCGGCACCATTCAGGCGCTGTTGCTGCCGCGCGCGACAGCCTAGAAGAAGGTAGCGCATGAAAGGCTTTGGTATGGAATCGGTCTGGCTCAGGACACCACCCACAGAAACTGATGTACGCATTGTCCACGTCAACCACGAGGACACGTACAAACGGCTACTCGCCGATGGCTGGGTGGTGATCGAGCAGCCAGCGCCGGAACCACCCACGCCAGAGCCTGACATGCCCGCTAGCGAGGTTGGAGCGGTCTCTGAGACCGCTCCAACACCCCGCAAATCCGATGCGCAGTCAGTGGTGAGGAGGGCGCGACATGGCGGTTAGAGCGACGATGGCCAATCTCATTACCAAGGTGCGCAGCCTCATCAACGACCCCAGCGGCGGCGGTGAGGTCTGGGGCGATCAGGATATCCAGGATCAACTCGACCGCACCCGCTTCGATATCCGCTATGAGCAACTGACCGCCGGGCCAACCATCCTGAACGCGGCCAGCACCAACAATCAGGCGGGGATCATCTGGGCGGATTACTACTCGCGTTACCAATGGTGGGAAGACGATGTGGTCCTGCAAGGGGTCAACACCAGCACCAGCGCCGCCTGGGTCGTGCTCACACCCGCCGCCTCAGAGAACTTCTATGGCCACTGGCAGTTTGAGACGAGCGTCTTTACGACGGGCACGGTGCCCGGCCAGTATCCGCCGGTCTTCGCCACTGGCAAGTCCTTTGATGTTTACATGGCGGCGGCGAATCTGCTGGAGATGTGGGCGGCGAAATATGCGCTGGCCTTCGATTTTACCGCCGATGGGCAGAGCTTCCACCGCTCGCAACTGATTCCCAATCTCACCAAGCTCGCCTGTACCTACCGGATGCAGGCGCGCGTCGTGACGGCGTTCCCGCTACGCATGGACTTGGCGACGCCGACGGGTGGACATGTGGAGCATGTGCCACTACTCGGCAACAACGACACCATCAATCAGGAGTAGGCAAATGCGGAGAAAGACACCTACGCTTGAGGAACTCATTGAGCAGAAGCTCGTCATGCATCAGTTGTACGCTGGCGACCAGGTGATGCATATCACGACCTTCGAAGGTGTACCCGCGACGGTCATTCGTCAGGTGCGCCCGGAAAGCCCTGAGGCTATTGAGGCGTGTCGCTACTGGGGGGCGCCCGCTTACGAGATCGAATGGCCTGACGGCAGGAGGGAAGTCGTCGCGCGTCGCGCATTGGCGACGGAGTTCTCCTTTGGGCCATCATCAGCACAGGAATAACCAATATGTCAAAGTTTTCGTGGACATTTTCACGCCTGGAGAATGGGCTGCACCATCTGGCGGGCCTCGCTGAGGATGGGCTGACCACGATCCATGTGGATATGCACCCGCTGGCGCTGGGGCAGATGCTCGCCAGTGAGTTTCTGGCGATGCTGGATCGGCGCGCGGGTGAAGAGGCCGCGCCGACATCAGCAGCAGTTGAAGAGGTGGCCAGCGATGGTGCCAGCGAGTGAGCTAGCCGACATGCGCGCCACCGCAACGTCTGCGCTTGATATCAGTGGCGTCCAGATTCAGCGGTTGACACCGACGGAGTTGGGCAATGGTCTGCGCTCATCGGCCTGGAATACCATCGCCACGGTCGCGGCCAGCCAGGCCAAGCCAACCGCCAGCGTCATGGCGCAATATTCAGCGCTCATTGGAAGCGCCACTAGCATGATGATGCGCCTACCCTACGGCACGGCGTATCACGCGGATGATCGTCTGCTGATGCCATCGGGCGACATCTGGCGCATCCAGGCCGATCTGTCTGACAGCAGTTACAGCACCTGCCAGTTGTTACTGGTAGCCAAAGTACAACCTAGCTAGTCCATCGGCCTTCTTGGCCTTCTCAGCGCGTTCTAGGGGCATTCAGCGAGGTGATGTCATGGGTGAGTTTGGTTCGGTGGTCGTCATCTACGACATCATCCCCGAAGTGGCGGCGCAGATGCAGCGGACGCTCGGCAAGATCGTGCGCAAAGCCGCCTACGACTGTCAGGCCGCCGCACAGGCGACGGTGGTGGTTGATACCGGCTTCCTGAAGAACAGTATCTACACCATCTCGAAGGGCTATAGCACCTACCAAAGCGCGTCGGGCAAGGCGGGACGGAAGAACAGCGACGCGGAGATGCTGCCTGAGGAGCCACACCCGACGAGTAGCACCGAGGCCAGTTGCGCGGTCGGCGCGAACTATGGCGTGTTCGTCGAGTTTGGCACCAGTCGGATGAGCGCGCAGCCCTATTTGACGCCCGCTGTGGCGAAGGTGCAACCGGAATTCCTGCATGCGCTCTCCGATCTGCTGACCAAGATGGAGACCGAGGGCGAAATACCCGCCGTGGGTGATGCGCCCGGCGCGACGGAGGCATAACCAATGGCCGTCGAACCTGTCAATCTCGGCTATGCGCTGCTCTATAGCGTCCTACACGCCGACGGCACGTTTATGGGCTACGTCTCTGGCGTCTTTCAGGGTGTCGCGCCTGCTGGAACGACGGGGATCTTCTGCATCATCAACATGCAATCGAGTACCGATGTCAATACGGCCAACGGCTACCGCATCTTCGCCCGGCAACTCTTTCAGGTGAAAATCTGCGGCCTCGCCGACGCCGATACCGCGATCCGTAGCGCCTATGCGCGTGCGGATGCGCTCTTACAGCCGGGTGGCGTCCCACTCAGGAACGTTGACGGCACGTTATCCTGCTTCCGCGAGCAGGCGATCTCGTACACGGAGCTGCGTGCTGATGGCACCCTCTGGCTCCATTATGGCGGACTCTACCGCGTGGAGGTGTAGACAGCATGGCAGTCCCACGAGTAGTCAGTAATCAATCGATCCAGGTCGGGCCTGAAGTGACCAGCGGCACCCCGGTCGCTTGCACCAAGATTCTCGACGCCTGGATGTGGACATTTGGCCTCAAGGCCACCACCAAACAATTCACCGGCCAGGGCCACCAGTATCCCAGCGCCAGCGCGATGCTCTGGGAAGAATCGTCTGCCAAAGCCAGCGGCCCCGGCGATTTCGCGCAGATGGTCTACATCTTCTCGACGCTTTGGGGCAGTGGCGCGCCCGCGCTCCACAGCCCAAGCACCACGGCCTACGACTGGATATGGACGCCGCTCATCATCGGCAGCTACGCCAATGTGGCGAAGACACTCACGGCGCAGATTGGCGATCCGACCACTGGCGACGCCGAGCAGTATGGCTATCTGGCCGCGACCGGCTTTGGCTACGATATCAACCGCAAGCAAGAGATGACCATCTCCGCTGATTTCATCGCGCAGACCTTCACCGACGGCATCACGATGACTTCATCTCCGACCACCGTCGCGCAAAATCCGATGGTCGGCGCGCAGTTCAACTACTACCTCGACTCCACCAGCGGCGGTATCGGCGGCACGCAGCTCCTCGATGTGCTCAAAATCAGCTACAAGGCCAGCGACTACTACGAGGGGTATTACCCCATCAACCGGGCCAACGCCAGCTTCACC
>Ga0134125_10000833_pt1 | contig 40118 bp, 35 predicted proteins | sample KB31751_FD_96464 | JGI IMG/M metagenome (GOLD analysis project Ga0134125, IMG submission 96464) | Terrestrial soil microbial communities with excess Nitrogen fertilizer from Kellogg Biological Station, Michigan, USA - KB3-175-1 | ecosystem: Environmental > Terrestrial > Soil > Unclassified ...
ACGAACGTTCACCAGGTAAAAATTATTGTAAAAGATGCGCGCAATAACGCTTCTGTTCTTCAGTTCAAAATAAAAAAAGGATTGATTTATGAAAATGGGAAACCGGATGATATTGATTATCAGAAAAAAGAATTTCAGCCAGAATTTGTAAACGTTTTTGAGAAGGAAAATTTACAGGTTTATTTGCCTGTTGGTACATTATATGATTCGGTTGTCTTTTTTCATACAGAAAAAAAATCGGACGCTACGCAAAGTTTTTCCGGCATTCATTCTATACTTTCCGGGTTGATACCCGCTCAAAATTATTTTACGGTAAGAATAAAAGCTGACAAAAACATTCCCGAAAACCTGAGGGATAAAATTTTAATGAAAAGAAGCTGGAGCGGGAAAAGTGATGTAGTAAAAGCGACGAGGAGCGGCGATTGGTATTCAGCAAAATTTAATGCTTTTGGAAATTTTGAGTTAATAGCAGATGATCAGTCTCCGGTGATAAACGCAAATTTCCACAACAATGCCATTCTCTCCCATTCAAAAGAAATTGTAATTACTCCAAGGGATAATAATGATCAAATAAAAAATTTCCGTGCAGAACTAGATGGAAAATGGCTGCGTTTCAGCAACGATAAAGGCCGTTCATTTATTTATATTTTTGATGAAAAATGCACCTCCGGAAAGCATGAATTAAAAATTTCTGCAGAAGACGAAGCAGGAAATAAAACAAAACAAATTTTGAACTTTACCAGGTAAAAATTTTATAAAAATGACTGATTTAACAGAAGGTGAAAAAGCGCCTGATTTTACAACAAAAGATCAAAACGGAAACACGGTTTCTTTAAAAGATTTTCGTGGCAAAAAAGTAGTGCTTTATTTTTATCCCGAAGATGATACCCCTACGTGCACTATTGAAGCCTGTAATCTGCGAGACAATTATGGTGAACTAAAAAAAGCGGGTTTTGTCATATTAGGCGTGAGCCCCGATGATAAAAGCAAGCACAAAAAATTTGAAGAGAAATACGAGCTGCCGTTCACATTATTAGAAGATCCGGAGAAGAAAATTATTGACAAATATGGCGTTTGGGGAGAAAAAAATTTGTATGGAAGAAAATATATGGGACTTCACCGGACTACTTTTCTGATAGATGAAAACGGCATTATTTTTAAAATTTTCAGAAAGCCAAAATCAAAGATTCACAGTGAAGAAATTTTAAAAGTGGCTTCGTAGTGAAAATTCGAATTAGCATTATTTCTTTGTTTGCTATAAAAAACCAGTTCTGAAAGTTCGATCTTTTTGTATGCCCATTCAAATAAAAGAAAACTCATGGATTGCAAGAATTGCAGCGCGTAAATTGCAATCAGAAAATGTAGCGATTGTCATTGGCAAAACGATTCATCTGCACAACGTTTCCAAAGAGGATTTTCTAAACGACAAAAAGTGGGTAAAACATGAAATGTGTCACATCAGGCAATTTCAAAAACATGGGTTTACCCTTTTTATTTTCAAATATTTGTGGGAAAGTTTCAGGCGCGGATATCATGAAAATAAATATGAGGCAGAGGCGAGAATGGCAGAAAATGATTAAGCAGCAAATTTGAAAAGCTTACTTTTTGATCAAGTTTTTCAATGTGTTTTCTTTCTCTATTAATTTTTGAAGCAATGCGATCTGATTGCCGGCTCTTACGAAGTTTTGCCCTTCATATTTTGCTCCGTAATAAGTATCGTTATTCAAATGATCGGTAAGAAAACGAATGGCTTGCATATAGATCATGAATTTTCCGGCATAAATAAAATGCCGCCTTTCTTCTGCATTCAATTCGTTGCCCATTTCAGACATATAACCATCCCATATTGATTTGAAATATGCTTCGCGGATCTCTATTTTAGACAAATCTTTTTCTTCTTCGTTCACCGGAGACACATAAGTGCGGATCATATCGCCCACATCGCTGATAAAATATCCAGGCATTAAAGTATCTAAATCTATTACGCATAATCCCCTGTTTTGCGAATCAAATAATACATTACTTATTTTGGTGTCATGATGTGTTACACGCAATTTGAAAGAAGGATTATTCAAAATACTTTCGTAAATGTCTACGATATTTTTTTGTTCTTTTATAAATTGAATGTATTCCTTCGATTGTTGCAATCGCGTTTTATTTCCATTTTCCAATGCTTCTGAAAATTGGCGGTATCTCAACGTAAGATTGTGAAAATCCGGCAAAGTAATTTTTAATTTTTCTACCGGAAACCCCGACAGCAATCTTGTAAATTCTCCAAATTTCTTTGCCGCTTCAAACGCCTGCTGAGGCATTTCTACCGTATTGATCGTGTGAGAATTTTTTACAAATGGAATGAGGCGAAAATAACCGTCATGGTCAATATGCACCATCTCTTGCCCGTTCTTTGTTTGTATTGGAGAAATAAAAAAATAGTCAGGATAATTATTTCGCAAATAATCAGCTACGATTCTTACGTTTGATGCGATACTTTCCGGGATTTTGAAAATCTGATGATTTACTTTTTGCAGAATATACGAATTGTGAGAATTGTTGATTCGCCATGTTGCATTGATAAGTCCGTTACCAATCGGCTCCATACGCACATCAGCTATTCTTAAATTGTATGCTGAAAGAATTTCATCGGTAAGTTCCATTAAACACTATTATCTAACAAACATAATGTACTCATATTAAAAACAGAAACGCAAACGGTTGTTTTATTTCTTTTCAAGAGAGTTTCTGAGTTTAAAAATTGCCAATTTCGAAGCATTCAAGTTTTTCTAACACCTTTCGGTTTTCTATAAATTGTAAAAAAACTTTGCAAACGAATCAATCCTTTGGCGCTAACAGATTTTTGATCAAAGTGTCAGTCTCTAAAAAAACTTTTTCAAAATGCGGATGTCTTGTCCAGTCGATTACATGATGTAATTTTCTGTTTAACGGCGCCCATCTTTTTGGTTCGCCATCCATACTGATCACGACTGACGGCGTATCAAAAGCGTCTGCTACGTGCGAAACGCCGGTACAATTACAAATGATGGCAAAAGCGTCTTTTATCAGAATTGCCATCGCCCCAAGAGAAGTTTTGCCGGTTAGATCTATCGGCACGTGATGCATGCATTTAACCAGTTCTCCTGTAATATCCGTTTCTTCTTTTGTACCTGTAATTACAATTGTAAACCCTTGCTCAATACAATGATCTGCTATTAATGCAAAGAACTTAGGTGGCCATTGCCGGTGTCGGCCGCGTGATCCGGGATGGATAATGATATAATTTTTAGGATAAACAGGCAACAATAAATCATCGAAATCTTTTTGGTCCTGTTTGGTTAGCGGGAATTCTAAATGATCTCCCTGCGCAGGAATTTGTAGATGTTGCATGAGCAAAAGATGGCGCCGTATTTCCGAGCCATGATCAGGATACGGCATAAAAAGCGGGGAATCCACAAAACTGGTTTCATTATAAAAGCCAGCAACGTTTTTTGCCCCGAACGTAAACATCAAAGGATTTACAATGGTACCATTTCCTTGCATCTGAAGCAGCAGATCGAATTTTTCTTTGTGCATCAGGTTTATAAATTCATCAAATTCATCTTTATCAAAATCTTGTTCAGGCAAGCCGGGGTAGCCGGGAAAATGGATGAATTTATCAAAATAATTTTTGAACCTTTCTACAAAATGTTTGGCCCAAGGCAAGCCCAGTAAAGTAATTTTTGCGGAAGGATATTCATGTCTTAATGCCCGGATGGCCGGAATTAGGCAAAGCATATCGCCGAGTTGCAAAGCCCGGAAAACCGCAATCTTCTTAATATTTTTAAGTTCTTCTCTCATACGTGCAACACTTTAAATTTGAATGCTCCGTAGAGATTCCAGAAAACTGAAACAAATGGAATCAGCAGGGAAGTAGCCACCATTTCAGAAACATGTTTAAACGAACGGGAAGTATTTGCCAGCCTTTTTAAAATGAAAGATATCATCAAATAAGCCCATGCAAACAATGAGATAAATGCGATTATTTTATTTTGCTGATACCATTCGTAGAAAAAAGTAATAAAAAAAAGGATCATGAGGTAGTACGTGCGCAAAACTGGTGAACTGATCTTTTCTTTATAGAGTTGCGGATGTTTTTTAAACAGCAAAGCGTTGAACATCGATTTTCGTTGTTCCTTTAAACTTACACCCCAAGAGGCTTTGCGCGCAGGATGAACGACCACCGCTTCTTCTATTTTTTTAATCGGAACCTGTTCTTTCATCAATTGAAATTCAAGATCGCTGTCTTCACGCCAGGCCATCGTAAAAGCTTCATCAAAGCCATTCACCAGTTCAAGAGAACTTTTTGTGCAGGCACAATTGGCAGTAACAAATTCTGCTGTTTCAAGGTTTGCTGTGTTTAATTCAAAATCTGTCGGTTCCGCCGATAGAGGAACAACAACTTTTCCAGTCATGGCAATTGCCGGCTGCCCGTAAAACTCGTATGCATTGTAGAAATTTTTTATCCAGTTGGACGCAGGGATACAATCATCATCTGTAAAAAGGATTAATTGTCCTTTTGCTATACGCCAACCCGCATTTCTTGCTGCTGCAGGCCCTTTTTTTAAAGGCAAAGAATAGCAAAATATGTTTGAAAAAAAATCAAAAAAAGCCGATTCCGCCATCATGTTATTGGTATCTTCATCCAGGCCGTCGGTTACAATAATTATTTCATATTCATTTTCAGGAAAATCCTGAGACACCAATGCTTCCATGCATCTTTTTAATAACGCAGGCCGCTTATAAGTTGGAACAATTATGGAAACTTTTACTGACATATTCCTTCAACAATTTATCATTAATTATTTTTCTAATAAAAAAGAATTGATAACCAACGCATCAAACGGTGATGTCCAGAAACATTCAATAGCATCACGCGGCGTGCACACGATCGGCTCTCCGCGGGTATTGAAAGAGGTATTTACCAAAACCGGCACACCCGTTAATTTTTTAAATTCTTCTAAAAGTGCATGATATCGTGGATGCTGAGCCTCATTCACTGTTTGAATTCTTGCCGTTCCGTCCACATGCCTTACTGCCGGGATTTTACTTGCTTTATCGGACCTCACGCAGTACACAAATAACATATACGGCGATTGTTCCGCTCCTTCAAACCACTCACCGGCTTCGCTTTCCAATACTACCGGAGCAACCGGTCTGAAATCTTCACGATCTTTTATCTCATTTAACTTTGCCTGCATTTCCGGGTGAATTGGAGAAGCAAGGATAGAACGGGCGCCCAAAGCACGCGGGCCGAATTCCATTCTTCCCTGGAACCAACCAATAATTTTATCTTCTGCTAAAATTGCTGCTGTTTCTTTAGCCACATTCTCTAATTTTCGGTAAGGAACTTTAGTCCATTTCAAAAAATTCTCTACTTCCTCATCAGAATATTCCGGTCCCCAATAGCAATGTTCCATGCTGAAAGATCTGCCTTCATCTTTTCTTAATTGCGCATCAATCCACATCGCAGCACCGAGCGCTGTTCCGGCATCTCCTGATGCAGGCTGAACCCAGATATTTTTAAAATTGCTGTAGTCGCGAATTACTCCATTCAATACGCAGTTGAGTGCCACACCGCCAGCCATACAAAGGTTTTCCTCACCGGTCTCTTTTTGAAACCAATTCACCAATTGTAAAACAGTTTCTTCCAAAACCTTTTGTAAAGAATAAGCAATGTCAAAATGATGAGGCAAAAATGGTTCATCTCTTTTTCTGGCTTTCCCAAAACGTTCCTCCAGATTCAACTCACTGATGGTGTATTTTCCGTTTTCTCCGACATGGATCATCGAGCGGAATTCATTCAAATAAACCGGTTTGCCGTAAGAGGCAAGCGCCATTACTTTGTATTCATCAGATGAATGCAAAAATCCCAGATAGCTCGTCACCTCTTCATACAATAGGCCGAGGGAATGCGGCATGAAAACCTCCGAGATTTTAGTGAGCTCCTTTCCTTCACCAGAATAATAACTGGTGGTTGTTTTTTCTCCTCTTCCATCAATGGTTAGAACGGCCGCGTGTGAAAATGGTGACGGGAAAAAAGCGCTTGCTGCATGAGCGATATGATGCTCCACATAATGCCATTTTTCAAGTGAAGGTTTTGCGCCGGCGAATCTTTTTTGCAAATGATGTGGATATCCATCTGCTAACTGCCGGGGGGCATTAATAATGAAAGACAAAAATAAAGGATTCCATTCTGCTTCTCCATCCTGTGGCTTTTCACGAACAGGTGAATACGGGATCGACACTTTAGGTTCATCTAAATTGTCAGCGAGAATTTTCGGATCAAAAGAATAAGCAATTTCATCGACATCCTTTAAATGAATGCCCGCCACACTCAGGCAATAGTCTATTGCATGGTAGGGTAATTGATAGGTAGAAAAAGGAACGGGCCTTTTACCATGCTTAATATGAGTAAACCGTTCTTCTTCGGCAGCCGCTAATAATTTACCATCTTTTAAAATACATGCCGCTGAATCGTGAAACACCGCATTAATTCCTAAAATATACATGCTGCAATTTTTCCTTTCTTTATAAAATGATTTTACAAATTGTAAATCCAAATAGTGCACCAACCGTTTTTCCGCTATAAGCCAGCTGATTATTTCTTTGATTCAATGAAAATAAATTGGTCTTTTATTTTCCAATTACGGTCCATTCTTTTGCCGGATACTATTAGAAATCCTTGTTTTTTTGCTAACATAAAGGCAGAGAAAAATATCATGATTTTTTTTTAAGTACAACTTGAATTTTTTTTACTGAAGTATGTAGAAACACTTCTACAAACGTTTTGAGCCTAGTACCTTTTATTTCACAAAACTTCTTTTTTTAACAACACAGCTTGCTTTGCTAACGGCAGGAAGTTGTTGGCATATTTTTTACTTTTTAAAAGCGAAAATGTGGCCGTTGCTCATTATAATGAAAAGAAGATGAAAACCCAAAAACACCCGATTTCCATATTCACATGGCATATTCACGGAAGTTACCTTTATTATTTATCCCAGGGAGATTATCAGATTTATATCCCGGTTTCCACTCAAAGGCAGGAGGGCTATTATGGAAGGGAAAGCACTTTTCCATTTGGAGATAATGTAATAGAAGTGCAGGCAGAAGAAGTAAAAGATTTACAGGTAGATGCGATTTTATTTCAGTCCCATAAAAACTGGCTTGTAGATCAATATGAAATACTTACGGAAGAACAACGACGGTTACCTCGTATTTACCTTGAGCATGATCCTCCGCAACATTCACCTACAGATACAAAGCATGTGGTAAATGATGCGGAAGTTGTGATTGTCCATGTAACACATTTTAATAAGCTGATGTGGGATAATAAAAACAGCAAAGTTGTTAAGGTGATTGAACATGGTGTTATTGAACCTAAAGTAAAATATAGCGGAGAACTGGAAAAAGGGATTGTCGTGGTAAACAATTTGCAACGGCGCGGGCGAAGATTGGGCGCCGATATTTTTACCGAGGTAAGCAAACGCATTCCTCTTGATTTGATCGGAATGGAGTCGAAAGAAAATGAAGGTTTAGGCGAAATAACGCACACACAGCTTCCGGAATTTATAAGCCACTATAGGTTTTTCTTCAATCCAACCAGATATACGAGCATGGGTTTGGCAGTGATTGAAGCAATGATGACCGGTTTACCCGTTTTGGCCCTGGCTACAACCGAACAGGCCAGCGTCATTAAAAACTATGAAACCGGATTTATTGACACCGATGTTGATTACCTGGTTCATAAAATGAAACTTCTTTTGGCTAACAAGTCATTAGCGCATGAAATTGGAGAACAAGGAAGAAAATACGCCCTTGACCGGTTTGATATATATCGTTTTACAGAAGAATGGACAAATATTTTTGAATCAGCAGTTGCTAAAAATGAAAATTATGAAAAAGAGAATCGCATTTATCAGTGAACATGCATCACCACTTGCAACATTGGGCGGAGTAGATAGCGGTGGCCAGAATGTATATGTAGCGGAACTTCCAAAACAATTAGTGAAACTCGGTTATAATGTAGATATTTTTACAAGGAAAGAAAGCGCGGAAATAAATGAAATTATTACCTGGCTTCCGGGAATCAGGGTGATCCATATAAAAGCCGGTCCTGAGAAGATTGTAGCAAAAGAAAAATTACTTTCTCTGATGGAAGAATTTGCAAACAATATGATCGCTTTCATCCGAAGAGAAGAAGTAGTATATGAGCTGATTCATGCAAACTTTTTTATGTCTGCTTTGGTTGCTTCCAAAGTGAAAAGAGTCTTTCATATTCCTTACGTCGTTACCTTCCATGCGCTTGGGCTTGTCAGGAAAATTCATCAAAAGGAAATGGATCAGTTTCCTGCCGAACGGATTGACATAGAAAGGCGCACCTTTAGAAACGCTGATCACATTATTGCCGAATGCCCTCAGGATAAAGAGGATATGATTCGGTTGTACCATGCACCTCCTGAAAAAATATCCATTGTTCCTTGCGGATTTAGCGCTAAAGAATTTTATCCGATCGACAAAAAAAAGGCAAGGAGGATATTAGGATTTAACGAGAATGAAAAAATTATTTTGCAACTTGGCCGGATGGTCCCGCGAAAAGGTGTGGACAACGCCATCAGGGCATTAGGGCAACTGAAAAATGACGCGAATTCGCTGCGACTGGTAATTGTAGGAGGCGAACATGATAAGCCGGATCCTTCATTAAGCCCGGAGTTGTCAAGATTAAAAAGCATCGCAGAAGAAGAAGGTGTAGATTCATCTGTTGTTTTTACAGGTAGAAAGCAAAGAGATGCGTTGAAATTCTACTACGCAGCCTCCGATGTATTTATTACAACTCCATGGTATGAGCCATTTGGAATTACCCCGCTTGAAGCGATGGCGTGTGGAACACCGGTGATTGGCTCAAATGTGGGAGGCATCAAATTTACAGTAGAAGAAGGAAAAACAGGCTTTCTTGTTCCGCCACACGACCCGAAGGCACTGGCAACGAAAATAGAAAAATTAATAGCAGATGAAAAACTTTTATCCTCCATGCATCATAACGCAGTAAAGCGTGTTAATAAATATTTTACCTGGAAGTCAGTTGCTCTTTCCTGTCATCATTTATATGAAAGTATCATATTGGCTAATCATAAACAAGCAACTACTTCCAAACTCATCAGTATCGACACGTTGGCTGCCAATGCCGGTTATCTATTAGATCCTTTTTATTTAACCCATAATGTGCCGGCTATAAATGAATAAAGCGGTTTTTATTGATAAAGACGGCACGCTGATCAAAGACGTGCCGTACAATGTAAATCCTGCTCTCATCGATTTTGAAGACTATGCTTTTGAAAGTTTGTATTCTTTGCAACAGAAAGGATACTATCTCATCATTGTTTCCAATCAACCGGGAATTGCCCTTGGATATTTTAAAGAAGATGAACTTAAAAAGGTGGAAGAAAAAATTAAAAATTCATTGTTGCAAAACAAAGTGAACCTGAATGGATTTTATTATTGTCCACATAGTCCCCAGGACAATTGTAATTGCCGCAAACCGAGACCCGGTATGATTTTTAAGGCGGCAAAAGATTTGCAAATAGACCTTTCCAAATCCTGGATGATTGGTGATATTTTAAATGATGTGGAAGCGGGTAAAATGTCGGATTGTAAAACGATTCTCATTAATAACGGCAACGAGACAGAGTGGGTATGGAATCAACAAAGGATGCCTGATTTTATCGCTAATAATTTAAAAGCCGCTTCCGAAATCATCATGCTTAATCCGTCTTAAAAATATTTTGTGATGACTGATTGGACAAATTGTAAAAATATTTTGGTGATTCGCGCAGACAACATGGGAGATTTGCTCATGTCGTCGCCGGCGATCCGCGCGTTGAAAGGAACATTTGGATGCAGGATTACTTTACTTACCTCGACAATGGGCAATCTAATTGCGCCATTTATTTCGCAAATTGATGAAACGATTGTAGCCGATTTGCCGTGGATAAAAACAAACGAACCGGTAGATCAAAACGTCATTTTTTCTCTATTGGAAAAATTGAGAAATTATCAATTTGACGCAGCAGTGATATTTACTGTTTATAGCCAAAATCCTTTACCAGCAGCCATGTTGGCCTATATGGCAGGCATTCCCCGCAGACTCGCCTATTGTCGCGAAAATCCCTACCACCTTCTTACGAATTGGATGGTTGAAAAAGAACCGTATTCTTTCATACAGCACCAGGTAAAAAGAGATTTAGAACTGGTAGCATCGGTGAAGGCAAAAACAAATGATAAACATATAAAAATAAATTTCTCAGAAACAGCGAAAAAAAATGTGCTAAAAAAGTTAAGCGACGAAGGCGTTAACCTCGAAAAAGATTGGATTATTATTCATCCCGGAGTGAGTGAAGCAAAAAGAGAATATCCGCAAGAAAAATGGATAGAAACAGGAAAACTGATAAGAGATGAACTTCATTTTCAAATCTTAATTACCGGCTCAAAGTCTGAGGAGGAAGCAGCGACAAATATTCAAGAAGGTATAGGCGATAGTTCATTTTCCATGGCCGGTATTTTCACAATTGAAGAATTTATCGCACTCATCAGTATGGCGCCACTGGTAATTTCTGTAAATACCGGAACTGTTCACATTGCTGCAGCAACACAAACGCCGGTAATTGTTCTATATGCGCTTACCAATCCCCAACATACTCCCTGGGAAGTAGCTTCGAAAGTACTGTCTTATTCTGTTAAAGAAAATTTGGGCAGCAAAAACGAGATCGTTCAATATGTAACCGAGCAAATAATGGAAAAAAACCTGGAGCTGCCTGATCCTTTTCAAATTTTGCAGGAAGCTGAAAAATTGTTGAAAATGGAAGAAGCTTAAATTTTAAAATAATTTTTCAGCAGATAAAGAAATAGGAGTTATTTCTATTTTAAAATACTATTTTTTCGATCAATACATACTTCAGAAAGCAAAAACACAATTCACCTTATTTCTTTATTTGCTGTTTGTCAAAATATTTCCTCATCGCCTTTCTCTCATAATCCTTTTCAACTGCTCCCATACCTTGAATTTCCTTCTGAAATCTTTACCTTTGCATACTTTTATTTTTAGTGAAGGAGTATAATTAATGAAGCAGAAATATCGCGAATATAAGCAGTTGAATCTTACAGAAATAGCTGACGGAATTCTCAAAGTGTGGAGTGAAGAAAAAGCATTTGAAAAAAGTGTATCAAACCGGAAAGGAAAAACGCCTTTTGTTTTTTACGAAGGGCCGCCAAGCGCCAACGGAATGCCCGGTATTCACCATGTTATTTCCAGAACTTTAAAAGATTTGGTTTGCCGTTATAAAACCATGCAGGGTTTCCAGGTGAAACGCAAAGGCGGCTGGGATACTCATGGATTGCCTGTAGAGCTTGGCGTAGAAAAATTATTAGGAATTACGAAAGAAGATATTGGAAAATCTATTTCTGTTGAAGAATATAATGCTACTTGCCGCCGTGAGGTTTTAAAATTTAAAGATAAATGGGATGAAGTAACGCAGAAAATGGGTTATTGGGTAGATTTGAAACACCCTTATATCACTTTTGAAAATGATTATATTGAAACACTTTGGTGGATTCTGAAAGAATTGTATAAAAAAGGCTATTTGTATGAAAGTGTTAGCATTCAGCCTTATTCACCGGCAGCAGGAACAGGATTAAGTTCGCATGAACTGAACCAGCCGGGAACTTATAAAGATGTAAAAGACACCAGTGCAACGGTGATGTTTAAGGTAAACAGGAATTCAAAATCTGAGTTTTTGTTTGAAAGTGATGAATCTGACGACGTGTTTTTCCTCGCTTGGACCACCACTCCCTGGACTTTGCCATCAAATCTTGGATTAACGGTCGGAGCGAATATTGAATATTCCTTGGTTAATTCTTTCAATCCTTATACTCACTTACCAATTCGCGTAATTCTTGCTTCCGATTTGATTTCAAATTATTTTAAACCAGAAGCAGAAATTCTTCCATTGACAGATTATAAAGCAAGTGATAAGCTGATTCCGTGGGAAAAAGTTGCGAGTTTTAAAGGCGTTAATTTAGAAGGATTAACCTATGAGCAACTGATGCCTTTCGAAGCGAATACCTTAGAAAAGATCCGGCAAATAACTCCTGGCGCAGAACCGTTCAAAGTGATATCAGGTGACTTTGTAACTACAGAAGATGGAACCGGAATTGTTCACACTGCTCCCGCTTTTGGCGCGGATGACTTCAGGGTAGGAAAGAAAAATAACCTCGGAATTTTAGTTCTGGTTGATAAAGAAGGAAAGTTTATAAACGGAGTTGGAGAATTTAGCGGTCGTTTTGTAAAAGATTACAAAGACGACCCACATTACCAGGATGTCAATGTGGATATTTCGGTCAAATTAAAGAAAGAAAACCGCGCTTTTCGTGTCGAAAAACATCAGCACAATTATCCTCATTGCTGGCGCACAGATAAGCCAATCATTTATTATCCTCTGGATGCGTGGTTTATAAAAACCACTGCTGTTAAAGACAGAATGGTAGAATTAAACAAAACCATCAATTGGAAACCGGCTTCCACCGGCACCGGAAGATTCGGAAACTGGCTTGAAAATATGGTTGACTGGAACCTGAGCCGAAGCCGGTTTTGGGGAACGCCATTGCCAATTTGGCGCACAGATGATCAAACGGAAGAAAAATGTATTGGTTCAATCGACGAATTGAAATCCGAAATAAAAAAATCTTTTGACGCCGGATTTTTAGTGAACGATAAAAATGCTAGCGTTGATTCCCGGATCGATGAAATGGTTTCTGATCTGCATAAACCGTTTGTTGATAATATTATCCTCGTTTCTTGCGAAGGAAAACCAATGAAACGCGTTCCTGACCTGATCGATGTTTGGTTCGATAGTGGCGCCATGCCCTATGCTCAATGGCATTTTCCTTTTGAAAATAAAGAAGAATTTGCGCAAAATTTCCCAGCCGATTTCATTTGTGAGGGAGTTGATCAGACGCGCGGCTGGTTTTATACTTTACACGCGTTAGCGGTTTTGCTTTTTGATAGTGTGGCTTACAGAAATGTAGTAAGTAATGGGTTGGTTTTGGATAAGAATGGCAACAAAATGAGCAAGCGTTTGGGGAATGTAGTTGATCCGTTTGAAACACTGGAAGTTTTTGGGCCGGATGCCACTCGTTGGTATTTAATTACCAATGCTTCGCCATGGGATAGTTTGAAATTTGATACAGAAGGGATCAAAGAAGTTCAGCGAAAATTCTTTGGAACACTGTATAATACATATCAATTTTTTGCTCTTTATGCAAATCTTGACGGATTTACTTTTAATGAAAAATACATTCCGGTAAGCGAACGGCCTGAAATAGATCAATGGATCATTTCTGCTTTAAATTCTTTGAAAAAAGAAGTAAGCAAAAGCCTTGACGATTATGAACCGACTCATGCAGGCAGAGCTGTTGAATATTTTTTAGACGAACAATTAAGCAACTGGTACGTTCGGCTTTGTCGCCGCCGTTTTTGGAAGCCTGCCGATAAGGACAATCCATCGGCCCAAAAAGACAAGATTTCCGCTTATCAGACTTTATACGAGTGCCTTGAAACGGTTAGTGGCCTAATGGCGCCAATTGCTCCCTTCTTTGCCGATTGGTTGTTTAAAAACTTAAATGAGGTAACCGGTAGAATAAATGTGAGTTCCGTTCATTTAACAGATTTTCCGAAAGCAGATGAAAGCTTAATTAATGAAGAACTTGAGGAACGAATGGAACTGGCTCAAAACATTTCCTCATTAATTCTATCGCTTCGCAAAAAAGTAAATATAAAAGTTCGGCAGCCACTTCAAAAGGTAATTATTCCTGCTATTGATACTGGTTTTGAAGAAAAAGTGCGACTGGTAGAAGGTATTATTAAGTCAGAAACAAATATAAAAGAAGTAGAAATTTTGCCTGCTCATAATGATTTTATCAAAAAGAAAGCAAAGGCAAATTATAAAACTCTGGGAAAAAGATTAGGAGGAAAGATGAAAGGTGCTGCAGACAAAATTCAGCAGTTGAATGATGAAGATATTAATAAAATCCAGGGCGGCGAATTTTTATTGAATGACGATTTTGAAAATAGAAAAGAAGAGCCTATTTTTATTTCCGCAGAGGATATTGAAGTTAGTACCAACGAGATTCCAGGGTTTGAAATAGCTGTAAAAGGAAATTTAACAGTTGCGCTGGACCTGATAATTTCAAGCGAATTGAAAAAGGAAGGTTTTGCACGGGAATTTATCAATCGGATTCAAAATATAAGAAAAGAAAGTAATTTGGAATTGACTGATAAAATACTGCTAAATATACAACAAAAAGACGGCATAGAAGGTATAATTACAGAATTTAATGAATATATTTGCGCCGAAATTTTGGCAGAAAAAATCGAGTTCGTTCCGAAAATTGAACAAGGAACAATAATTGATGTCAATAACGACACTTTTACAGTAAATATTACTAAAAAAAGTATTTAAAGTATGGCTAAAAACATTAAAAAAGCAACAACCGTTGCGAAAAATGCCAAAGCAAAAAAAGCCGGTAAAAAAACTACCGTTGCAAAAAAGGCAAGTCCGCCAAAAAAAGCGAATGTAAAGAAAGCTGCTTCTAAAGTAGCGTCGAAAAAGCCTGCTGCCAATACAAATGTAAAAAAAGCTGTACCAGGAAAAAAAGTGGCACCCGCCAAAAAAGCGGCACCTAAATTGAGTAAACAACTCAAATCATCTAACACTATTAAAAAACACGCTCCGGTTAAAAAAACTGCTAAGGCCGGGGAAAAAAAAGCAGTACCTAAAAAATTGGCTACCCCTAAAAAAAGCGCAGTGAAAAAGCCATCAACGGCTAAAGAAACGGCTTCAAAAAAAGATAAAACATTTTCAAAAAAAGAAACGACTACAAAAAATATCGTATCAAAACCGGATAAGCAGAAATCTGAAAAAGTAGCAGATAAACCAGTTCATGATCATAAAGCTGAATTGAAAAAAGCACTGGCAAAAGTGAAAGCGAAGACGAAAGAAGAAACTAAAAAATCAGACAAGCCATTTGTTATGCCGAAAACAAACACTGAAAAAGCACGGAAATATGAACCGGAATTCACGAAATCAGTGTTGGATCAATCACAAACTGAAAACAGCGGTCCAACCATGCGGTACAGCGATAATGAACTAGTAGAATTCCGTGAATTAATTACCCGCAAATTAGAAACAGCTAAGAAGGAATTGGGATACTTGCAAGGCCTTATTACCCGTAAAGATCAGATGGGTGGAGATGAAAGTGATAACCGCTACATGACAATGGAAGATGGCAGCCTTAGTATGGAAAGAGAACAGCTAAGCCAAATGGCCAGCCGTCAAATTACCTTCATAGATCATTTGGAAAAGGCATTGATGCGTATAGAAAACAAAACTTATGGAATTTGCCGGGTTACCGGAAAATTAATCGACAAAGCAAGATTAAGGGCTGTGCCTCACGCTACACTTTCTATTGAAGCAAAAATGGGCATTGCGCGTTAAATTTTTACAACGTTTGTAAAACGGAAAGAACTGCTTTGCAGTTCTTTTTTTTTTTGAAAAGAGTCAGTTGAATTGCAACAAACGGAATAAAGATTACTTGATATTAGGCGTAGCAATTTAGCCACTCATTGAGACGTCATCGCCAGGGCAGCAACACTCAGTTTTACATTTTTTATTTTTAAGATTTCCGTAGCGCATGCGTCGATTGTGGCGCCGGTTGTAATCACATCGTCTACCAATAAAATATGTTTTCCGGTTAATTCATCAGGAAAATTTACGTGGAAAATATTTTCAACATTTTTCCATCTTTCCAGGCGGTGCTTCTTCGTTTGTGTTTCTGTAAATACCTTCCTGATTACATTGTTTTTTATGACAGGTTTGCCGATAATTTCTGAAATGCCGCGGCAAAGAATTTCGGATTGATTATAACCACGCATCTTTTCTTTCTTTTCAAACAAAGGAAGCGGGATAATCACATCTACATGGAACCTGTTGCTGTTGAGTAAACTTTTTCCTACGAGGTTCCCCAAAAAATAGCCGGCTTGTTTATTTCCTTTATATTTTAATTCGTGAACGATATTTTGAATAATAGATTCCTTTGAAAAATAGAACTGGCTCATGGCAGATACAAGTCCAATCCTTCCCCAGAATTTTTTTTCTAATGGATTGTTTGCATATTGTGCAAAATTGGTATGAGGCAGGTCGTCGAAGCATTGTAGGCACAAAAAATTTTCTTTATCAATCACATCACTTCCGCATCCGATACAATTATGCGGATAAAATAAATGAAAAAGCGGCGAGTTTGCAAAGAAAGATGTAAACAATGTTTTTGGTCCTGCTCCTTTAAAATGATTATGAAATAAAGTGAAACGCTAAATACGAATATAGTTTATTTGTTGTTTTGCTGAATACAATTTTCGTAATATGAAATAGAATCATCAAAAATAGTTTCGTGTTTTGACCACGAAAATTTTTTCATATCAGGCGCCGCAGTTCCATTTTCAATAACCACGTTTTGGTTGGTAATAACTCTTGCTTCATCCCATAAACCTGAATCAATAAAGGATTGCAGCGTTTTTGCACCGCCTTCTACTAATACGCTTTGAATGTTTAATTTATAAAGAGATAGCAACATTTCCTGGAAAAAGTTATCCTTTTCTACTTTGATGAAACGAATATTGCCTTCAACAGCGTTTTTTACAAGATTGAAAATGACTGTATTTGCTTCTTTGCTGAACAATTTTGCTGATGATGGCAATTTTAATTCTTTATCTATTACGATTCTCACCGGATTATTTCCTTTCCAGAATCTTGTTGTGAGTGACGGGTTGTCCTTTAAACCAGTATTTGTTCCAACCAAAATCGCTGATTCCTCGCTACGCCATTTATGCACAACGCGGTTGCTGTAATCGTTGCTAATCAAAATTCTTTCATTATCATTCGCGCCAATCTTTCCATTGATACTTTGCGCCCATTTTAAAATAATATAAGGCCTTTGCTTTTGGTGAAAAGTAAAAAAGCGTTTGTTTAATTCTTTGCATTCTTTTTCCAGAACTCCTGTAATTACTTTTACGTCTGCATTTTGCAACTTTTCAATTCCTTTTCCCGCTACTTCTTTATAAATATCCTGGCAACCAATTACTACTTTTTTTATTTTATTTTTAATGATCAAATCAGCGCAGGGCGGTGTTTTTCCATGATGCGCACAAGGTTCAAGAGAAACATAGATCGTACTTTTTTTGATTAAGGATTTTGCCTTTTTGTCTACATTATTAATACAATTTACTTCTGCATGCGCTTCGCCATATTTCTGATGATAACCTTCGCCAATAATTTTATTTTGATAAACGAGCACAGCGCCAACCATAGGATTTGGTGCGACATCACCAGCGCCCATCTTCGCAAGTTGAATGCATCGGATCATATATTTTTCAGCAACGTTCACCGGGTTATTTTTTAAATGCTTTACTTCACAAAATAATTAAGTTTGCGCGAATGACAACAGGTGAAATTTATAATGATTTTAAAAGCAAACTAAAAACAATCTATGATGATCGGGAAGCTGAAAATATTGCAGATTGGGTTTTTGAAAATGTAACCCATTTACAAAAATGGCAAAGGAGGGAAAATCAAAATAGACAATTGCCGAAAGCTGAGTATGAAAAATTAAAAAAGTATCTTGAAGATTTGCTCAAAGACAAGCCGGTACAATATGTTTTAAATGAAGTATGGTTTTATAAAACGAAGTTTTATGTGAATGAAAACGTTTTGATCCCACGGCCGGAAACGGAAGAATTGGTGCAATGGATTGTCAGCGATTTTAAAAAAGAAAAATACAGTGAATCAATAAATATTATTGATATTGGAACGGGCAGCGGTTGCATTCCCATATCACTAAAAAAAGAGTTGGTCAAAACCACCATAACCGCGATTGATATAAGTAGAAAAGCATTGATGGTAGCGAAAAAAAATGCCGTAGAATTGGATGCAAAGATTGATTTTTTTCAAATTGATTTTTTAAAAGAAAATGAGGCAGAAATGCTTTCACAATATGATATCATTGTCAGTAATCCACCTTATATTCCTGTGAGCGAGAAAGAAATTCTTGCAAAAAATGTCACCGAGTTTGAACCGGAAATTGCCTTATTTGTAAAAGATAATGATCCTTTTATTTTTTATAAAAAGATTGTTGATTTTGCGGCGAGCCATCTAAAAGAAAATGGGAAAATCTATGTAGAAGTGCATGAGGAATATGCAGCTGAAGTGAAGAATATTTTTGATAAAGCAGGGTTTGCTTCAGAAGTAAAAAATGATATCTATGGCAAGGAAAGAATGATTCGAGGCGTGAGGGTTTAGATTGCTGAATGGCTGCAATGTTTATTGTTGAATTGTTGGGAACAATATAACAATATAGCAATATCGCTATTGCCTTATTCCTTCACAGAAGCTGAAGTGGTCGCACCTAATTTTTTAGCCACCTGCATAATCCGAACGATGTCGCCCCAGTCTACCAACGAATCCGCGTTGATTACGACCGCCGGTTTTATCAGGCTATCACCAACTGGCAATCTCGATCTTAGAATTGATTCCAATGAATCAAACTGAATTCGTTGCTGCCCGATGAAAAGTTCTTTTTCTTTATTAATGCTAACAATCACGCTTTGCTTGGCTTTCGTATCACTCGTTGCACGCGGATTGTTCATTTTGATCACATTCGGGTTGGCCATCGTTGAAATAATCAAAAAGAAGAACATCAAAATGAACAGAATATCATTCAACGGTCCGGTATCCAGTTCAGTATCATCGTTTTTAAATCTTTTTCTGATGCTCATTTCTTAAATCTTAAGTGATAGATCATAAATCAGTAAAGCCTGCTTTATCTTGTTGGTTCCTGCAAAATATCGACAAATTCTGCACTGGCAATTTCCATTTTGTTTTCAATCCGGTTTATTTGTGCAGCAAGATAACTGTGACCAATGTAAGCGAGGATACCAATAATTAATCCGGTAGCTGAAGTGATCATTTTAATGTAAATACCATCAGCGATTGTGTTGGGCGTATATTCTGTACTGGCAGCGATTCCTTTGAAAAGCGCGAGCATACCAATGATCGTTCCGAGGAAGCCAAACAAGGGAGCAATTCGGGCTACAATAGAAATAATTGAAAGATTCTTTTCTAACTTATATAATTCCAGGGCACCAACGTTATCCATACTTTTTTCAATGGCATCAATTGGTTTGCCGATTCTTTGAATTCCTTTATCTATGATTCTTGCAATAGGGTTTTCATTATTTTTAGAAAAACTTCTGGAAGCAGCAACATTTCCGCTTACAATGTGGTCGCGGATAATGCGCATAAAATTATCGTCAATTTTTGAAACTTTTTTGATAACGATCAATCTTTCAAAAAAGAAATAAAGCGCAATAACAAACAGGATTGCGAGTGGAACCATAATAATGCCTCCGCTTACAAGAGTATCCCATAAGCTTTGGGTTTTAGGAGCAGTGTGGGTAATAGCGCTTGAATCGATCTGCAGAAAAAATAAGTCCATTTAAATTGGTTTGGAACAAATGTAAAAAGTAATTTGATAAATGTGCAGTGGTAAAAAAGGAAATTAAAACTTTAACGAAAATGTTAAGGTCTGTGCTTGAAGCAAGAATTGAGTTGCATATTAATTTTGATCTTGCAAGTTCTTCAATGAAAAAGGCATGTTCTTTGGCAAAAAGAAAGGCTGAAAAAGAATGAAACTTTAATGAAGTTGTTCTTCGATATTTACTACGATTTCTCTTCCCATATCATGCACAAATGGACAATCGTTTCTGCGGATTTAGCCATATCATTGACGCCAATCCACTCTAATTTTGAATGGATTCCATGCATTCCGGTAAAAAGATTCGGGCAAGGCAAACCCATATAACTAAGCCGGCTTCCGTCTGTGCCGCCACGGATACTTTCTGTTGTTACTTCAAGCCCTGCACGGGTAATGGCTTCTGCTGCGTATTGCACTACTTCCGGATTTTTATCCAGAACCTTTTTCATGTTGCGATATTGTTCGCGAATTGAAATTTCGACGGAAGCTCCTTTATAATGGTTGACCACATCTTCAGCTATTTTTTTTAATCTTTCGCCATGCTCCTTTAATTTTTCATCATCAAAATCTCTTAAGATAAATTCAAGCGTGGCTCTTTCTGCAATTCCCTCAAAGCGAACCGGGTGAACGAAACCTTCTTTTTTTTCCGTTGCTTCAGGTGCCCATTCATTCGTTGGCAAGGCGTGTAAAATTTCCGCGCCTACTTTCAATGCATTTACTAATTTATTTTTTGCATAACCAGGATGAGAGATAACACCATGAATGATTATTGTTGCTCCATCCGCACTGAATGTTTCGTCTTCCAGGCTACCGGCTTCGCCGCCATCTAAGGTGTAACCAAATTGAGCACCTAATTTTTCCATATCAACTTTTGCAGTTCCCTCACCTATTTCCTCATCCGGCGTAAAGAGTATTTTTATTTCTCCATGGTTTATTTCCGGATGAGCCATTAAATATTCTGCGGCCTGCATAATAACAGAAACGCCGCTTTTATCATCAGCACCAAGCAAAGTGTTTCCGCTGGCGGTGATGATGTCGTCGCCAATTTGTGTTTTTAAATACGGATAAACAATGGCCGATAAAACCTGACTTTTATCGTCGGGCAAAACAATATCTGCGGCATCATAATTTTTATGCAATATCGGTTTTACATTCGTTCCGCTGCAATCCGGCGCGGTATCTACATGACTGCAAAAACAAATAACAGGAACATCCTTTTTTGTATTTGAAGGAATTGTTGCATAAACATAACCATAAGCGTCCATTTCCGCATCCGATATTCCCATTTGTTTTAATTCATCCACCAGAATTTTGCTTAGATCTTTTTGCTTTTCTGTAGATGGGTGCGTGCCGCTTTGCGGATCGCTTTGCGTATCAATTTGTACATAACGCATGAAGCGGTTCGCAATATCGTTCTTGTTAATTTCAATCATTATAAGTAAATTTTACTGGTGAAAAACGAGAATTGAATGAATCATCTTTTTCAGGAATAGCTAATGATCCAAAATTAGAATTATCTGATAATTATTGAGCTAATTTTTAAAAACAACTTTTTTTGAATGCAGCACAGCGGTAAACGAAAAAATAACCGGTATTCTCATTTACTTCATTGTAAAAACAATAACACAACTTAATAGTTCAATTAAATAATTTCATACGAAATTCGTTTCTTCGATAAAAGACAAGCCCTCAAATGCAAAAAATATTACTTCTTGTTTTATTCATTTCTTTTTATTTATCATCCAAGTCACAATGGTATGACCCTGAAAAAGTGGACCATAAGGCTATTACAATCTATACCCTTGCTATCAATAAAGCCAGAAACGGCGATTATGCGTCTTCTGTAAAAATGATCAACGAAGCGCTGAAAATCGAGCCAAAATATGTAGATGCTTATCTCTCGTTGGCCGGCATTGACGCAGATTTGAAAAATTATACTTCTTCTGTTTCTTATTTTCAAAAAGCCTTTTCTTTGGATTCGGTTTATGCAAAAGATTTTCTTCTTCCCTACTCTATTTCCTTAGCCGGATGCGGCCGTTTTAATGACGCATTAGATGCAGTGAACGCTTTTCTGTCTAATCCAAAATTGAATGAAAGAAGCATAAAATCAGGTGAATTCAGAAAAAAAACTTATGAGTTTGCTATTGATTATGCAAAAGCCCACCCTGAAAAAAATTATGTTTTTGCTCCGGAAAATATGGGAGACAGTATCAATACCGCTGATCTTGAATATTTTCCTTCTTTAACCATTGATGGCAAAAAATTAATTTTCACCCGCAGGATGAATAATAAAGAAAGTTTTTATGAGAGTGATAAGCAAAACGAAGTTTGGGGAAAAGCATTTCCCCTTGCCGGTAAGATAAATTCACCGGATAACAACGTGGGAGCACAAAACATTTCGCAGGACGGGCAATGGCTGGTTTATACAGGCTGCAATTTTCCCCGCGGAATGGGTAGTTGCGATTTGTATATTTCATATCTTACAAAAAACGGCTGGAGCGAACCGCAAAATCTTGGCTGGAATGTGAACTCGGAATTTTGGGAATCGACTCCTTCGCTTTCTCCGGATAAAAGAGATTTATATTTTAGCAGCAACAGGCCTGGTGGCTACGGCGGCAAAGATATTTGGGTAAGTCACCGGACTGACAATGGAAACTGGAGCGTACCTGAAAACCTCGGACCGGATATCAACACTGCCGGCGATGAAAGCACACCTTTCATTCATGCCGATAACCAGACTTTATATTTTAATTCCAACGGCCTTCCGGGATACAGTGAAAAGCCTGATCTCTTTGTAACAAAAAAGCTTCCGGATGGCAAGTGGAGCAAACCCGAAAATCTTGGTTATCCGATCAATACAATAGACGATGAAGGTTCGATGATTGTTGCTGCAGATGGTAAAACCGCGTATTATTCCAGTGACAAAATTGACACAAAAGGCGGATTGGACATTTACACGTTTACACTTCGGAAGGACTTGCGTCCATTAAGAACTTTATGGGCAAAAGGAAAGGTTTATGATAAAAAAACCAATGCCGGCCTGCCGTCTACAGTTGTTTTGACGGATATAAATTCCCGCCAGATCATCAGCAAATTACAAACAGATGAGGAAGGAAATTATCTAGTTACACTTCCTGTCGGAAAAGATTATGCCTTCAATGTTCACCGGAAAGGATATTTATTTTACTCGCAGAATTATAACATTGACTCTACTTCTACCGATTCGGTATTTAATGTAAATATTCCTTTGGAACCAATTGAAGCGAATGCGAAAATCATTTTGAAAAATGTATTTTTTGATACCAAAAAAACGCAATTAAAACCCGCATCAATTACTGAATTGGATAATGTCGTGAGGCTGATGAATGAAAACCCCAACATGAAAATTATGATCAGCGGCTATACGGATAATGTAGGAAAACCTGCGGATAATTTAAAGCTTTCTTTAGGCAGGGCCGTGTCTGTTGTTAATTATTTATTGAGCAAAGGGGTAAATAATAACCGGCTTGCTTTTAAAGGCCTTGGCGAAGCAAATCCAATCGCAACAAACGATACAGAAGAAGGACGGGCGCAAAACCGACGCACTGAATTGACCGTAGTGAGTAATTAGGAAAAATAATTTAGTAATTTTAAAAAAGTAAAAAATCAGACATGAAACTTACCATGGTAATAAGCAAAGGCGAAGAGTTTTTTATTGGAACAATAAAAGAAATTCCTGCTGTTTTAACACAGGGAAAAACAGTTGAAGAAACTAAAGCAAATGTATTAGATGCATTAGAATTATACCTTGAAGACATGCAAAGTGAGGAAGACAATGCAAATAAAATTCTTGAAGAAGATTTAATTATTAGCTGATGTCGATAAAAAGAAGCGAATTCCTTTCTCATGACATCAAAACAATTGTTTCCTTGATAGGAATGGCGGCAATCATGATATTTATCAAAATCGGTTAACAAAGAAAAAAACTTCTGTTCCAAGACATTCTCACTTGGATAAAAATCTTTGTATTTTAATTTGTAGACAATTAGAAATTCCAAAATTGTAAGAGGAATTTTATTATTTTACAATCTAAATTTCAGCATGCAAAAAGAACTGCTTTATCAGATTGCACTCACGCTTATTCCGAACATTGGAGATGTAAATGCAAAAGCATTGCTGAACCATTTTGGAAGTGCCGAAGCAGTTTTTCATGCTCCGAAAAAAATACTCGATGAGATAGAGGGGATCGGCCCAATTCGCGCTAATTCAATAAAGGATTTCAAAGATTTTTCGCGGGCAGAAGAAGAAATTGAATTTATTAATAAATACAAAATCACTCCACTCTTTCTTAGTGATAAAAATTATCCTCACAGATTATTGAATTGCTATGATAGTCCACCCATGTTGTATTACAAGGGAAATGCTGATTTAAATTCATCACAAATCGTTGCCATTGTTGGCACCCGAAACCATCATGAATATGGAAAAAACATGACTGAAAGATTGGTAGAAGAACTTGTTAATGAAAATGTTCTGATCGTTAGCGGACTGGCTTTCGGAATTGACAGCATTGCCCATAAAACTTCAGTGAAATACAATGTGCCGACGATTGGCGTGTTGGCTCATGGGCTTGACAGAGTTTATCCCTCTCAAAATTCTGCCCTGGCAAAGCAAATGATTTCGTGTGGAGGATTGCTCACCGAGTTCAAGAGTAACACCATTCCTGACAAACAAAATTTTCCCGGAAGAAACCGTATCGTGGCGGGAATCAGTGATGCGGTTATTGTTGTAGAATCAGGGATAAAAGGAGGTTCATTAATTACAGCCGAACTGGCAAATAGTTATCATAAAGACGTGTTCGCTTTCCCTGGAAGAGCGGATGATTCTAAAAGCATGGGATGCAATTACCTCATTAAAAATAATAAAGCGATGCTCATTACTTCTGCCGATGATGTACTTGAGAATATGAGCTGGAAAGAAAATAAAAAGAAGCCTGTTAAAAAACAACGGGAATTATTTATCGAATTTTCTGCAGAAGAAAAAGTGGTAGTTGATATTTTGCAAACATTGGAACAAATTCATATCGATGAATTGTATTTCAAAAGCAAGCTTAGCAGCAGTGCCGTTGCACAGGCTTTGCTGATGCTGGAAATGCAGGGAATAGTAGCTTCTTTGCCGGGAAAAATTTATAAGATGACCTGATAAAGAATTCACATTTTTGGGGATGTTGCCGGTCTGTGACGAACGAAGATCAGGTAAACATACAAATATGGCCGGTTCCTAATTTATTTTTATTCTAAAACAAAAATAATCAATCGTCGTTGTCTTAGATTTAAAACGAATGCTAATCACACCGTTACGGTAGATCTAAAATAAAAAAAAGTCGCCTCACGAATGAGACAACTTTTTAAAGCTTTATTAAATTTTTTACTTTAATACAGATTATTCACCTTGTGCTGCTGCCGGAGTTTCCTGCTGCTTTGCTTTAGGCGCTTCTGCTTTTTTTACAAATGCAGGGCGGCTTGCGGCTCTTGCTTTTTTGTGCGTTTCCTGACGTTTAGCAAATTCTGCGTCATGCTCGCTGCTCCATTTGGTGAATTTTTCCATTGCAGCTGCTTCGTCAAATAAGCCTAGTGATACTCCACGAAGCAAATGCTTCAGATAAAGCACACCTTTAAAACTTAAAATACGACGAACTGTGTCAGTAGGTTGTGCACCTTTGTGCAACCATTCCAATGCCTTCTGACGATCAACCTGTATTGTTGCAGGTACCGTTAAAGGATTGTAAGAACCGAGTTTCTGAATAAATTTACCATCGCGTGGGCTACGTGCATCCGCAACTACAATAAAGTAAAATGGTCTCTTCTTTGAGCCATGGCGTTGCAATCTCATTTTTACAGCCATAAAAAATAGAAATTTTCTTGGGTTGTGATTAAATTTGGTTTATATAAAGGAAAGCGAAGATAAGGCAATACTTGAAACACGCAAAAGAATTATGTTATTTTTTCAAAAAAATGACCTTAATGCTTCATTTTTCAACAGTTTATCTTCTTCCTAATCCAGCCAGTTTTCCCATCGGCATTTTGTTCATCATCTTCATCATGGATTTCATCTGGTCAAATTGTTTGATAAATTGGTTCACATCAGCAATATCTTTTCCACTTCCCTTTGCAATACGCTGTTTCCGGCTGGGATTTATCAAATCCGGGTTGCGGCGTTCTTCCAAAGTCATTGAATTAATCATCGCTTCAATTCCTTTAAAGGCATCGTCATTGATGTCAATGTCTTTTATTTGTTTTCCAACACCCGGAATCATTCCCATCAGGTCTTTCAGGTTTCCCATCTTTTTTATCTGGTGAAGCTGTGTTTTAAAATCTTCAAAGTCAAACTGATTTTTACGAATTTTCTTTTCGAGCTTGGCAGCCTGCGCTTCGTCAAATTGCTCCTGTGCTTTTTCTACCAGGCTAACAATATCACCCATTCCCAAAATACGCTGCGCCATCCTCTCCGGATAAAACACATCGAGGGTTTCCATCTTTTCTCCACTGCTGACAAACTTGATCGGTTTATTTACCGTGTATTTTATGGAAATAGCTGCACCACCGCGGGTATCACCATCGAGTTTTGTAAGAACCACCCCGGTATAATTCAATCGCTGATTGAACGCAGCTGCAGTATTCACCGCATCCTGGCCGGTCATGCTATCTACTACAAATAAAATTTCTTTTGGATTTAAAGCACTCTTAACATTCGCCACTTCCGTCATCATCACCTCATCAATGGCGAGTCGGCCGGCTGTATCAATAATAACTACATTTTTATTTTTTGATTTTGCTTCTTTCAAAGCATTCTGAGCGATTTCAACGACGTTTTTGTTTTCAGGCTCGCTGTAAACTTCTACATGGATCTGTCCACCCAAAACTTTCAACTGTTCAATTGCGGCAGGCCGATAAACGTCGCCCGCAACAAGTAGTGGCGATTTCCCTTTTTTCGTCTTTAGATAATTCGCCAGTTTTGCGCTAAAGGTTGTTTTACCACTACCCTGCAAACCCGCTATTAAAATAATTGCCGGATTTCCACTAAGGTCCAAATCCGTTTCAACTCCACCCATCAAATCGGTTAATTCATCTTTTACGATCTTAACCATCAATTGGCCTGGACTAACCGCGTTGATCACTTTTTCACCGGTAGCTTTTTCTTTGATGGTATCAGTAAATTCTTTTGCGATTTTATAGTTTACATCGGCATCGACGAGGGCACGACGAATATCTTTTACTGTGGAAGCGATATTTAATTCGGTAATTCTTCCTTGTCCTTTCAGGTTTTTAAACGCGGTATCAAGCCGGTCGCTTAACGATTCAAACATATTACTGAGTAATTAAATTTTTTATAAAAACGATAAAAAAAGTGAACTGGATATATTCACTTAACATTGCAAATTTACGAAAGTTGAATCTTTTTTTGAAAATACGAATTGTCCGAATTTGTTGCTTTACTGGGAAGATTTTAATAAAAATAATTGGTGGTCCCGCCAGGAATCGAACCTGGATCGGGACCTTCGGAAACTCTTATACTATCCCCGTCCGAACGGGTTCAGCCGGGCGGGCATTGTACTACGAGACATCTATGGTTGAAACATCTTGCTTTTCAGGAACCGTCGTCCGGCAGCTGTTTTAAAATATTTTTCTATTTCAATTGCTTCCCTTTCTGTATCAAACTCTTCAAAATAAACCATTTTAAAAGGATATATGGGCGAATAGATTCTGTCATACCGGAATTATGCTGTTGCAAGCGAGTTGTTAAATTCTTACAGTGACCTTTGTAAAAATAATTATGTTCAATACTTTTTAAAACATAAGCAAAAAACATAGGTTTGATAATTTTTGTGGTCCCGCCAGGAATCGAACCTGGATCTGGAGCTTCGGAAACTCTTATACTATCCATTGTACTACGAGACCAAACCTTTAACCTTTAAACAATTCACTTTAAACAATCACGCCCCAAAAGCTGCAATATTACTTCCAAAAATTTTAACGGCAATGGCAATTAATATGACGCCAAAAAATTTTCTGATTACTGACAATCCGCTTGGACCTAGAACCTTTTCTACCCAATTAAGTGACTTTAAAACAATAAAAATCACAATACAGTTAATCAAGATTCCGAGCAGGATATTAATGTCATGATAACCGGCTTTTAAAGACATAATCGTTGTCAGCGTTCCCGACCCTGCGATTAAAGGAAACGCAATGGGAACCATACTTCCGCTTTTTGGATTGTTTTCCTGTTTAAAAAAATCAACTCCGAGGATCATTTCAAGGCCGATAATAAAAATTACTATACTTCCGGCTACTGCAAAGGAATGTACATCAAGGCCGAGCAGGTTTAAAAATTGCTCACCTACAAATAAAAATAAAATCATCAAAGCGCCGGAAGCAATCGTTGCCTGAAGTGACCGTATTTGTCCACCCATTTTGTCTTTTAATGAAATCAAAACAGGAATAGATCCTAAAATATCAATTACCGCAAACAAAGTAAATGTGATAGTAATTAATTCGGTCTTTGAAATGTTGGCAATGCTTGGCATTCATTTTTTTTCAAATGTAGGAAAGATGAAACTACTGGAACAATTCTATCAGCAAATTAAAAAAAATTACAACCGCATTTTTAAACCCGCATTAAAATTAAATCCTTTCGTTGTAAAACCGCGTGTTACAAAATATTTTTGATCAGTTACATTTTGGAAATCTCCAAAAATATTAATGGCTTTATTAAAATTGTATTGACCATAGAACCCCAAAGTATAGTATCCATTTAATTCATAAGAAGGTCCGTTGTATTGTGGCTCAAACGCTTTGCTCACAGCTTTAAAGGTTGCAGAGAGAAAAAGATCTTTTGTTGCCTGCAAGTTGAAAAAAATATTTAAAACGTTCTTTGGTCTTTTATACAAATTGAAATAAGAAGTATCTTTTCCATTTGCCGCGGTTGTGGCTATTCTTCCATCTACATAAGTATAATTTAAAGAAGCAGAAAATTGTTTAGAGAAATTAATTGTTGCTTCTGTTTCAACTCCATAATCATTTTGTTTATCTGCATTAATATATTTGCTTGAATAAGAAACCGGATCTGTATAAAAGTAAAAAACATCTCTGCCATCCCTGCTAAAGCCGGTTATTCTGGCGCTTATTTTGTCCGAAAAGTATTGGCCGCCAATTTCTAAACTGGTTGTTACTTCCGGTTTCAGATTCCTGTTGCCATATTCTGAATACAATTGATAAATGGATGGAACGCGATATCCGGAAGAAAGATTTGCATAAATTTTATAATGTTCGTCCAAAAGCAAAAACGGATTTACAGAAGAAGTGAAATTGCTGCCATAAATATTATGGTGATTCCATCTGCTGCCCAAATCAAGGTTGAAACCTTTCTTTTGTTTGTACATTAAAGATGCATAATAACTGAACTGACTTGTTTTAGCACTATCGGCGGAGATTGGCAATGCAGGAAATCCATAATCAGGGTAAAAAATATAAAGCTGGCTACTGGAGCTTTGCCTGTAATCTGCACCGGTCAACAGTTCTATCTGATCGCTCAATTCAAGATGCGTAAATATTTCTGCATAATTGGAAGTGCCATTATATTTTCCCCTTTGATAATTTGAAAAACCGCCGACGTCAGTTGAGTCGTCAAAAAAATTTCTATTGAAGCGATTGTAAGAATATTGGAACCGGATAAAACCGTTTTTCACTTTATAGTCAACTACTGCTCCGGCTATCAAATTATCGTTGTGATTCGTATAATCTTTATCATCCTGGAAAGCACCTGCGTCAAGGTCGGCGTGGTTGTTATTGTATTTTCCGAAAAAGCTGATTGAAGTTTTTTTTAAAGGTTTAAAACCATAGTTAAATTGAAATACATCCTGGTTAAATCCATCTTTGTCAAAATGATTTTTTCCGGTGGAATCATATGCGGATGAAAATCCGGCACTTTTTATTTTGTTGTAAGAAACAAAAAACGTTTGTCCATGACCGTTATTACCCGATAAAGAAACAGCACCTTTGTATGTTTCATAACTTCCGGCAGAAAGGTCGAGGTTAAAATTAAGCGGTTTTTTTCCGGATTTTTTCGTGATGATATTGATCACTCCGGCCACTGCATCAGAGCCGTATAAAGTAGATTGCGAACCTTTTAAAATTTCTACTTTTTCAATATTATCAAGCGCAAAGTTATTCAAATCAAATTCGCTGCTGATGCCGGAAGGATCATATAAAGGAACACCATCGAGCAATATCAACGTATTGCCGGATGAAGCGCCGCGCATATACACAGTCTGGTTTGTTCCTAAAACGTTGTCAGCGCCATTAATGATCATTCCGACCTGCTGATTCAATACTTCGCCGAGAGATTTTCCAAAGCTTTTTTGCAATTGTTCCTGCGAAATGACATCTACAATTTTTCCTGTCTGGCTTTGTTTAATGGGACTTTTTGTTGCGGTTACAATTACTTCATTCAGTGTTTTTGCAGAATCTTGTCCATAAGACGCAGCAGAAGCAAGCAAAAATAAAACAGTCATCATTTTACATTTCATTTCCTTAAGGTTTAATTTTTTTACATGAATAAAAAGGAAATCAGAAGAAATATAAAATGCATGAAGCCACTTTACATCTCCGCTTTTCTCCCGAAAGCATTGAATAAAAATTGATAAGTGGCAGGTCTTCTGGCTTAATGTTTACTTTCGCCTTCCCATCTGCGATTGGCAGACAGTGGTGTGAGAGAAATTACCTGTTGTTATTTTTTCAAAAATTAACAGGCCATATTACAGCTACGGGGATAGCTCCGGAATTTAACCGGATTCCCTTTTAACCCCGATATTTATCGGGGACCATTTACGGTTGCAAATGTAAAATCAATAAAGCCAAAATTCAAAAAAGGATTTTTCGGATCTAGATAGAGATTGGCGTTTTTCAATAAAATTTACGAATATTTCATAACAGGAACGCCACTGCAAACAAAAGTGGGGTTACTTATAAAAACAATTCAACAGCAATGGCATCGGCAAACAATTTTCCCTCATCAGTCAGAATTATTTTATTGTTTTTAATAGAATAATTTTCGGTTTTTATTTTTTGGCTTAACACATTTTCAATCCTCGTTTTTTCTTTTTCGGAAAAATTATTTTGTATAAAATTTAAATCCACTCCCTCAATTGTTCGTAAAGAGGTCATGATATATTCATTCATCTTTTGTGTTTCGTTAAGCACTTCTTTTTCAAAAGGAATGACATTTTGCTCCACAGATTTCAGATAGTACGTATTGTTTGCTTTATTCCACATGCGCATTTTTCCATTAAATGAATGTGCAGAAGGACCAATACCTATATATTTTTTTCCCTGCCAGTAGCTGCTGTTGTGTTTACTTCTGAAACCAGGTTTGCCAAAATTCGATATCTCGTAATGCTCATAACCAGCTTCCCGCAACGCTTTCATTAAAATTCCATATTGAACAGCCTGAGCATCATTGTTTATATTTTCTTTCTTTTTTAACTCGATCATTTTTTTTAAGGCAGTTTTCGGCTCTACCGTTAACGCATAAGAAGAAATATGTGGCACATTCAGATCTACCGCCGTTTCAATATTCTTTTGCCATTCCTCGTCTGTTAAACCGGGTGTTCCGAAAATCAAATCAATAGAAAAATTATTATAACCGGCGCTTGTTGCCAGGTTGATGCAATCAAAAGCTTGCCTTGCATCATGGGCCCGGTTCATCCATTTTAAATCGCGCTCAATAAAAGATTGTATGCCGATGCTTAAACGATTGATGCCTGCATTTTTCCAATCATATAACTTATCAAAGGTGATGTCATCCGGATTTGCTTCTAACGTTATTTCTGCGTTTGCTGCTACTTTATAATGTTTGTTGACTGAAGAGATAATTGAATGAATTTCTTTGTAAGAAAGCAAGCTGGGCGTGCCGCCGCCAAAATAAACGGTTTCTATTATTTCATCCTCTGAAGAAAGAATCGCTGTTTCATTTTCCTCATTTTGTTTTCCAATTTCGCTTCTTATTTCAATCTCTTTTAGCAGTGATTTCACCATTTCCTCTTTCATAATCAAGGATGTTGAAAAATGAAAGTTGCAGTAATAACACGCTTGTTTACAAAAAGGAATATGGATATAAATACCTGCCAAATTTTAAAATTTAATGTTGCTACGATCGGCTTACGCGCTGTCGAAAATAATTTTAGGTTATAAAAACTTAAAAACAGCTGGAATTTTCCCGCTTTGGCATTTTCAAATTAGATTTGAAAAATCAAAGATGAACACCCGAATTCTCAAATATCTGCGCCGCTTTGTGATGCCTGTTTTTTTAATTATATTTTTATTTGCGGCTACTGTTTTTTCTCAAAAAAAATACGCCGTTCAATATATTTCAGTCGGCAAAGATACTTCCTCTTCAATTCAGCAATTTAATTTTAAAACAATTTTTGATACGAGGGAATCAGCAGAAATTTACATCAGCAAATTGCCTGAATTGCTTGTGAACAGAGGTTTTGCAACAGCTTCGGTTGATTCGGTTTTTTATGATTCAACGAGCGCAACAGTGAAATTATATCTGGGTGAAAAGTATCAATGGGCGAAGATTTCAACGGATAGTGTTGAACCACACATTTTGGAAAATACCGGTTGGAATGAAAAGCAATTCGAAAATAAAAACATTGATTTTTCCCGCTTGCGTTTAGAGGAACAAAAAATTATTGAATATTTTGAAAATTCCGGTTATCCATTTGCAGCCGTTTCTTTAAAAAACGTTGAAATAAAAGGCCAAAAAATAAAAGCGGAATTGCACGTCACAAAAGGGCCATTATATCACATTGACAGCATCCATGTTTATGGAAAAGTAAAAATCAAAAATTTATTTCTTCAACATTATTTAGGAATTTATAATGGCAGCGTTTATAATAATCAAAAATTGCAGAAGATAAGCAAACTCATTCGCGATCTTCCTTTTTTGCAGGAACAACAGGGATGGGATGTTTCGATGCTTGGAACCGGTGCTACGCTGAATCTATATCTGGAACCAAAACGGAGCAGCCAGGTAAATGTCCTGATTGGGTTTGTACCGGCAAATACGATCACCGGCAAAGCTCAAATTACGGCTGATGTTCACCTTGATTTAAAAAATGCTTTAGGAAATGGCGAAAGTATTTTGTTGAACTGGCAGCAACTTCAGCTGCAGTCCCCCCGCTTAAATCTTGGATTTTCAAAGCCATATATTTTTAATTCAAACTTTGGAGTTGATTTCTCATTCGACCTGCTAAAACGCGATTCTTCGTATCTCCAATTGAACGGAATTTTAGGACTTCAATATATCATTTCGTCTAACAAAACGTTTAAAATTTTTTATGAAAATGAATCGGATTTTTTACTTGCTGGTGGAGTGGATACAAACCAGATTATTTATTCCAAACAACTGCCGCCAAATATTGATGTGAGTTCCGGAAATGTAGGAATTGGTTATCATTTTGTAAATACCAATTATCAGCTGAACCCAAGACGAGGAAATGAACTGGATATAACCGCGTCAGGAGGAATTAAAAAAACTACCAAAAATAATGACATCATAAATTTAAAAGATCCTTTAAATCCCGGCTTTGATTTTAATTCGCTGTATGATTCTGTTAAATTAAAAACGTATCGTTTCAAAATCATCGCCAGCGGCGCACATTATTTTCCCCTGGGAAAAATGAGCACCTTGAAAACTGCTGCAAACATTGGCTTGCTGGAAAGTCCTCAAAATTTTCAGAACGAACTATTCCGCATTGGTGGATATAAAATACTTCGCGGTTTTGACGAAGAAAGTATTTATGCGAACCGGTACGCAGTTTTTACGGGTGAATACCGATATTTAGTGGGAACCAATTCGTATTTTTTTGGATTTTCTGACTTTGGTTTTACGAAAACAGAATTTAATACGACGCGATATTCGAATTCATTCGCCAGTGGAGGAATCGGATTGGAATTTGAAACTAAATTTGGGTTACTAAATTTAAGTTATGCAGTAGGAAAAAGAAACGATGTAAATTTTGATATCAGAAATTCTTCTAAAATACATTTTGGATATATCAACTATTTTTGACAAAATGAAAATGAAAAGGATTATCCGTATTATCATCTGCGCTGTTGCTATTTTATTTTCTACTGCCTCGTCTGCCCAAAATACAAACGATAGTTTTTCTACTCAAAAAAGCGACACGAACCATTTACCCGCAAAGAAAAATATCGTTATTCCTAAACGAAGAGGAGCAGATACAACAAAAGCACATTTAACCCGGATTCCTGTTCACCAAACTACAGCACAGGCAAAAGATTCGATTGCAGAGACGCATCATATTGCTGTTCAAAAGCCAGATTCAGTTGAAAACCGCAGCGACAGCAGCCTTGTGGCAAAAGTTCAAGCGGTAAATCCGGACAATTTTGTTATCAATAAATTATTATTGAATAACAAATTTATCAATATAAAAGACAAGCCTGTTTATTTTATCGAGCAGCCGCACCCGCGATCCGGTAAAGAATTTTTGTTCTATACTTTATGCACGGTTCTTTTAATTCTGGGGCTTTTTAAGACTTTTTTTCCTGCTTATTTTCAAAATCTATTCAGGGTTTATTTTAATACTTCGCTTCGACAGACACAACTGGCTGATCAATTAGAGCAGGCTAAGTTTCCTTCTTTTATAATGAACATCTTTTTTGCAATTACAGCCGGAATATACATTTGGTTGCTCTTTAACTATTTTCATCCGCCTCGGTTCATTAGCAGCAAGCTTTTATTGCCTTTTTGTATTTTGAGCGTGGCCGCGTTATATTTCATAAAATTTTGTCTGATCAAATTTATGGGTTGGATGTCCGATATCCAGGAAACAACCAACAATTACATTTTTGCGATATTCCTTGTAAATAAAATAACGGGAATCATTCTTGTGCCAATTATCATTTTGCTTGCGTTTTTAAATCCCGGCTGGTTGCCGGATGTGATCAATATATCTTATATGGTCCTGGGTTTGTTTTTTTTATCGAGGTATGTTAAAAGTTATGGCGCTATTGAACGCAAAATTCCTTTAAATGCTTTCCATTTTGTGATTTATATAGCAGGTGCAGAAATTATTCCCTTGTTCATTCTTTATAAAGTGGCTATTGATTATTTAGTATGATATTTAGCGTATTATTTTCAAAAGGCTTTGAACGGATATGGTTAAAAACACATAGCTTTGCATTACTGCATGAACCCTAAAATGGATATAAATACTGCGCCTAAGGAACCCAAGACCGTAAAGGAAATTCAGAATATCCTGATTACTCAGGCTAAGCCTGATAATGAGAAATCCCCATATTTTGAAATGGCAAAAAAGTATAAGGTGAATTTAAACTTTGCTCCATTTATTCGTGTACAACCAATTCCGTCAAGGGAATTCAGAAAACAAAAAATCGATATTCCTTCTTTTACTGCGATTATTTTTAACAGCCGTAATGCCATCGATCATTTTTTCAGAACCTGCGAAGAAATGCGGATAACAGTCAGTCCGGAGGTTAAATATTTTTGTATTACAGAATCAGTGGCGCTTTATCTGCAGAAATTTATTTTATACCGGAAACGCAAGGTTTTTTTTGCAGATGGTACCAACAAAAATCTTTTTGAAGTAATCAATAAATATAAAGAGCAGGAAAAATTTTTATATCCGTGTTCACATTCCTTTGACAGCGAAATTACCAATTGGCTTATTTCGAACAATTGCGTTTATGCCATCCCTGTTTTATATGAAATTATCTCCAATGATGTGAAAGACATCATTCAAAAGCATGATTATCAGATCATTTGTTTTTTTACTCCGCTGGGAGTAAAAAGTTTTACGGAAAATTGTCCTGATTTTAAGCAAAATGGTACTCTTATCGGCGCGTTTGGCGACAACACGCGAAAAGCAGTAATTAACGCCGGCTTTCAACCCGATATCATTGCTCCTCAACCCAAAGCGCCAAGCATGGTTTCTGCACTGGAAAATTATCTTTCAGGATTGAAGAAAAAATAAGTTTCGACACACTAAGAAAACGTCGTTTTATAAATCTTCCTTTGTAAATTTTTTCAAAGCAAAGAAATAATATCCGCAAATGTAGACGATGCTTGCAACTACCATAATCCATAAATCCGGCGCATGGTCATAAATGATTTTTGTGCCAAATGGAACAGGAAGCATTACGTCAGTAACCTGCAACGGCAAAAAATATCCGACGGGTGATAATTCCAATTTGTGATTGATCAACATGCAGATGATAAATTCAAAAATTAATCCGTATAAAAAAAATACCGCGATGGCGGCGCCGCTTTTTCTAAAAAGAATAGCCAGAAATTGGGCAAAAGTAATGTAAGCAACAGTTTGAATAAATATATAACCAACATTTTCGATTCCTGAGAAAGAAAAATGAGAGCCGGTTGTAATTAAGCCGAATAACAAGGCTATCAGGAAATTAAAAACAGTAGCAACAATAGAAAACAAAAGGGCAAAGACAAATTTTACGGTAATAAATTCTTTGCGGGTCCAGCCGTCAATAATATTCTGGCGGTGTGTTTTAAAATTAAATTCATTGGTAAGCAGCATAATGAAAAGGATGCCGGGAAAATAGAGTAACCAGCTACTCATGAATCCTACTGTTTCCCATACTTTTGGAAATGCATACGGAGTTCCCAAAAGCATCTGGCTTGCCGGCATGTTTTCAACAGCGAGCTCGTTTATATAAAATCCGGTATAATTAATTCCAAGAATCGCGAATCCATAGAGAATAGTGAATACCCAGAAAGCTTTATAATTTTTTACTTTGAGCCATTCGATTTTTAAAAGATGTGTCATAAGTTTTTTAATTGTTGGTAAGTTCGAAAAATCTTGCCTCAAGGCTTTTCTTCTTTAGCACAAGGTGATTTAGAATAATGCCATTATTAAAGCAATAATTATTTACCGCAGCAAGGTCAGCTGCGCCAACCGGGAAAAATATTTTTATGACCGAATTATCATCGGTCACTTTTGTTTTACCGTTAATTGGCTGCAATATTTCGAATAATTTTTTATTGTCTGCAGATGAAACTTCAACAATATCTTCGTTTGAAAGGATTTCGTTTACTTTTCCGGAAGTGATCAGCTCTCCTTTTTTTAAAATTGCCACATGGGAACAAACTTTTTCTACTTCGTCCAAAAGATGGCTGGCCATAATAATCGTTTTTCCTTCACGGTAAAGTTTTTTCATTAGCTCTCTGATCTCTGCGATTCCTACCGGGTCAAGCCCGTTGGTTGGTTCGTCAAAAACGAGTACTGATGGGTTACCGAGCAAACACGATGCTATCGCCAACCGCTGTTTCATTCCCAGGGAATAGGTGCTGAATTTCGAATCTTTTCTTCGTGTAAGATCGACCGTTTCTAATGCTTTTTCAATATCTTCTTTTCCATGCTTCTTTATTTCTGCGGCAATCTCAAGGTTCTTTACCCCTGATAAATAATGATAAAAATTTGGCGTTTCCAGCAAGGTGCCAATTCTTCTGCGGCTCGCTGCGGATGGCGGTTCATCAAAAAGCCGGTAACTGCCGGAGGTTGGTTTTAAAATATCAGTAATGGTGCCGAGCGTGGTGGTTTTTCCACTTCCATTTGGTCCGAGAATTCCGAAAACGGTTCCTTCCGGTACAGAAAAACTGACGTTTTTCAGAGCCTGAATATTGCCATAAGTTTTGGATAAGTTTTCGACAGTAAGTATTGACATCGCGAATGATTAAAAAAATGATCATGCAATATAAGTGAATGAGGTTAAATTATTGAAAGTTGAATGTTGAGCGGCACTTTTTGAATTTGCTTTCAACCCTGAGCGATAAACTTATTAAACCAGGTCATTTGCCTTTTTGCATAATGGCGCGTATTTTTTTTAATTTCTTCAATTGCTTTCCCGAGTGAATATTTGCCTTCAAAATAATCAAACAATTCTTTGTAACCTACCGTTTGTAAGGCATTGAGATGTTTAAAAGGGAATAAGCTTTCTGCTTCTTTCAACAAACCTGCATCCATCATTTCATCCACACGATGATTGATATTTTTATAAAGTTGTTCGCGCGGAATTTCTAAATTGATATTTCTTATTTCGAAATGACGCTTTGTTTTTTTTCCGGACTGAAACTCAAGAATGGAATTTCCGGTAGAGAGTTTTACTTCAAGCGCACGCAACATTCGTTGTGGATTTTGCATTTCCCCTTTGGCAAAAAAAAGCGGATCGTTCAATCGTATTTCGTTGCGCAGCCATTCAATTCCCGAAAGAGCGTATTGATCATTTAATTTTTGATGAATCGTCTCACTCACTTCCGGGATATCGTCCAAGCCCTCAGCAAAGGCTTTGATATACAAACCTGTGCCGCCAACGATTATCGCAACATCATTATTTTTAAAAATTTCTTGCGCAGCTTTTAAAGCGTACTCTTCAAATATTTTTACATTCATTTCTTCATGAATAGAATGTGTATCAATAAAATAATGTGGTACTTTTTGCAGCTGTTCTTTTGAAGGCCTCGCTACGCCAATATCTAATTCTTTAAAACATTGCCGGCTGTCTGCAGAAATAATTTGTGTATTATGTTTTAACGCAAGTTCTATTGCGTAAGACGTTTTGCCAATAGCTGTTGGCCCGGAAATAATAAGGCAGGTTTTTTTATTCATGATTGCCGGTTTGTATAGAACCGCAAATAAGTTTAAATCTCTTCAGCAGCGCTGTCGTCTACTTCCTCTTCTTCGTTTTCATTGCCATCTTCACTTTCGCCTTCTTCGCTGTAGCCGTCGGCGAGAATCGAAGTGTTTAAATCATACTTTTCTTCAATTTCCGAAAGTTTTTCATTGATCAGTCCTTTTGTGCCGTACTGGCTTGGCGCAATACCTTCACTGCGACTGCATGATGGATAAACGAGCTTCGGATTTTCTTCTTTATTTACATTGATCAACTCTACAAGAAACGTCCAGTTTTTATGAAAATCATAAACATAAATAAACTTTTGATTTGGTTCGCGTATTTCAGTTCCCAGAATGGTTTCGCTCATCAGCAAAGGCTGCGCTTTATATGTTTTGTCATATTTGTCCAATGTAATTTCTTTACCGCGCTGCCATTTATCATTGCTTCTGAAAAAAGTAGCCTCATGCTTGTTATCAAACTCAAAACATTTTAAAAGGCTATTATGAAGATCCAAAAATGTTTGAGTGTGTTTTATAACAAGATCACGATACACGCTGTCATCATCCTCCCAGTAAACTCTGAATTTTAAAATTGCCATATCACAAATTTAAGGCTTCCAGTTGAATTAAACATTTGAAAAGAAAGGCTTTGTTTTAAAAATACGTGGCAGTAAATAAGGAAATATCTGGAATTTTTATTTATGAAAAGGAAAGCGATCTGACGGAAGAAATGGATTAACCATTTATTTTTTTATACCTAAATCTTCTGCAATTTTTTTCATGTATTGAAATGCCGGTTCATAGTCATTGGGAATTTCCCCGTCCAATATTGCTTCACGAACTGCATTTTTTATTTCTCCAACAACTCTCGACGGTGGCAATCCGAACTCTTTCATAATAATTTCGCCAGTGATTGGTGGTTGCCAGTTTCGCAGGTGATCCGATTCCTCTACCTCTTTCAAACGCTTTTCAACGATTTCGAAATTGGCGAGGTAACGCTGAACTTTTTGCTTATTTTTTGAAGTAATGTCGGCTTTGCAAAGGATCATCAGGCTTTCTATATCATCTCCTGCATCAAACAACAGTCTTCGTATAGCCGAGTCTGTAATATTTTCTTTTGTCAGACCTATGGGACGCAAATGTAATTCCACCATCTTCTTTACAAACTTCATTTTTTCATTTAAAGGAAGTTTTAATTGAGCAAATATTTTCGGAACCATTCTGCCACCAACTACTTCGTGTCCGTGAAAAGTCCAACCATGGCCTTCTTCAAATTTTTTTGTTGTAGGCTTGGCAATATCATGCAGAATTGCGGCCCAGCGAAGCCACAAATCATCGGTATTTGCAGATATGTTATCCAGCACTTGCAATGTGTGATAAAAATTATCTTTGTGCCCTTTACCATCGATATATTCAGCGCCCACGAGGGCAATCATTTGCGGGAAAATTATTTTTAATAATCCGGATTTGTATAAAAGATCAAAACCAATGGAAGGTTTTGGAGCCATCACTATTTTATTAATTTCATCAATAATTCTTTCGCCGCTTACTATTTTTATTCTTTCGACATTTTGTATTATTGCCTCAAAAGTTTCGGGAGAAATGGCAAAATTTAATTGCGTAGCAAAACGTATAGCCCGCATCATGCGTAAAGGATCATCAATAAAAGTTTGTGATGGAGGAAGCGGTGTTTTAATGATTTTATTTTCAATATCTTCAATTCCATTCA
>Ga0134125_10000834_pt1 | contig 40097 bp, 30 predicted proteins | sample KB31751_FD_96464 | JGI IMG/M metagenome (GOLD analysis project Ga0134125, IMG submission 96464) | Terrestrial soil microbial communities with excess Nitrogen fertilizer from Kellogg Biological Station, Michigan, USA - KB3-175-1 | ecosystem: Environmental > Terrestrial > Soil > Unclassified ...
AGCGGGACCACAGTAGCAAGGACGGCCACAAAAAAACCCACAACAATCGAACTCAGGTATGGCGTGCGAAAGCGCGGATGAATTTTGCTCGCCCATGGCCATAACAAGCCATCGCGCGACATGGAGTAAAACACGCGCGACTGGCCCAGCAACATCACGAGCATCACCGTGGCAAGGCCAGCCAGTGCGCCAAGTTCAACCAGATAAGTGGCCCATTGATGCCCGGTAGCGCGTATTCCAACCACAACCGGATCGGGCACCATCAGCTGGCTATAAGGAACAAGGTGCGTTAACAATCCGGAAACCAGTATGTAGAGAATCGTGCAAATGACCAGCGAACCAAGAATGCCGATTGGCATATCTTTTGCGGGATTTTTTGCCTCCTGCGCGGCCGTCGAAACAGCGTCAAAACCGATGTAAGCAAAAAATACGACTCCCGCTCCGCGAAGAATTCCTGACCATCCAAACTCTCCACGGACGCCCGTATTTGGCGGAATGAACGGATGCCAGTAGTTCGAATTCCATCCGTGTGAAGTTAAGAAAGCTACAGCGAGCGCGATGAAGATACACACCACGCTGACCTTCAAAATGACAATTGCCGTAGTGAAGTTCGCCGACTCCTTAATACCGATCACAAGTATCGTTGTGATGACCAGGATCACGAGAAAGCCGATGTAGTCGTACTTAAGTTGGATGGTTTGCCCGTGGATCATGAAATGCGACGTCGGCATCATGGGCAACTTCCATCCCATATCTTGAAAAAATGCCCGCAAGTGTCCACTCCAGCCAACTGCTACTGTCGCTGCTCCGAAGGCGTATTCCAAAATCAGGTCCCATCCAATGATCCACGCGATAAACTCGCCGAGCGTCGCGTAGGAATATGTATAAGCGCTTCCGGCGATGGGAATCATGGAAGCAAATTCGGCATAGCACAATCCCGCAAACGCGCAGGCAATACCCGCAAGAACGAATGAGATCAAAATTGCCGGCCCGGCAAATTGCGCCGCTGCCTGGCCTGTAATTACAAAAATTCCCGCGCCAATAATTGCGCCGATTCCCAGGGTCACCAGGTTTGTCGCGCCAAGAGCGCGGCGAAGGCCATGTTCGCCTTCGTTGCTGGCCTCGCTCATCAGCGTCTTCAGATCTTTTGTAGCGAACAGTCTAAGACTCATTGCTCACCTTTTGCCTGCCCGAGTTCCATGCGTAGTACACCGGAATTCCCAGCAGCACGATTATCAGCCCCGGCCAAGTGTACTGCGGTTTGTAGCGTAATAGCACTACGTCAATAAATAAAGCCATCACAATATAAACCGCAGGAAGCACCGGATAACCGACAGCCCGGTATGGCCGCTCGGCGGCTGGTCGCGTCTTGCGCAACACGAAAAGGCCGATGATCGTGAGAATGTAAAACACGAGCACCGCAAAGATAATGTAATCCAGCAATTGCCCATAGCTGCCAGAGAGGCATAGAAAGCAGGTCCACACCATCTGCACCATCAAGGAAGCCGCTGGAGTTTTGTATTTTGGATGCAGCTTGGCGACATTGCGGAAGAACAGGCCGTCCTTGGCCATGGCGTAATAGACGCGCGCGCCAGCGAGGACCAATCCATTCACGCAGCCAAAGGTCGCGATCATGATGGCCACCGCCATCAGCGAACCGCCAAAGCCACCAAACATTTGCGTGAGCACTGCAGTGGCCACGCGGTCTTCGGTCGCATACTTGATGCCACGTTCCATGATGGTCGCGCCGTGCATGGCGCCGTTGAGCGGCAGCACATTGAGATAAATAAAATTGCAGGCCACATACAGTGCAATCACTGTGCCCGTGCCCAGTGCAAGAGATAGCGGCAGGTTCCGGCTGGGATTTTTCACCTCGCCAGCGGTAAACGTCACATTGTTCCAGGCATCGGCGGAAAACAGCGATCCCACTTGCGCCACGGCAAGAATGGTAAGCACCCCAACCCAGGCCGTTGGTCCCCCTACGCCTACCTGCACAGAATGAGTGACGCTCCAACCAGCGTTGTGCCAGAAGTTCCCGTGGAAGTTGGCTAGCAGCGCGGGAAGATTGCGCCCTACCAGCAAGCCGGCGATCACCAATCCGAACAGCGCGGCCGCTTTGGTGAAAGTAAAAATATTCTGAATGAGCGCGCCCGTCTTAACGCCAAAAATATTCACAACAGACAGCACCACAACCACAAGTACCGCAACGAGATTTTGCGTATTCACACCAACATCCATATTGCCCAGCACCATCGGGCCAATTGGAATGGCTGGAACTCTCCAGAAATGTAGTATCCAGTGGGTCGAAGAAATCGAAGGGAAAAATACGCCGAGGAATTTGCCAAACGCCACGCCCACAGCGGCAATGGTCCCTGTCTGGATAACCAAAAACAACGTCCAGCCGTAAAGAAATCCCCACAGCGGTCCAAGCGCTTCGCGTAGATATACGTATTGGCCACCAGCGCGCGGCATCATCGCGGCAAGCTCTCCATAACTGAGCGCAGCCACGATGGTCATGAATCCGGTCACGAGCCATGCAGCGATCAGGAGCGCCGGAGAGTCCACCTGGCGCGCGATGTCGGCGGAAACGATAAAAATTCCTGAGCCAATCATCGAACCCATCACCAGCATGGTAGAGCTGGTAAGGCCCAGGCCTTTCACGAACTCGCCGTCCTGGCGCGGAGCCTCGGGACTGTAAGTTGACATGGCGGTGGATGCGGGGGGCTTGGCTTCTATGCTCACGGATCTCCTGTTCAGGCAGGACTATGTTGCCAAGAGATTACCGCAAGTCTGGATGCGGTTCTAGTAAGTATCTTTCTACCGGAAGCCGCTGGGAAGCACGGCCAAGCGTCTCTAAAATAGGCCGACTTGACCGCTCAAACCGTATAATCGCAATGCGAGTTGGAGGTGCCTTACGCGCATCGGCATGTCAATCGTTCTTGCTTCGGTGTTTCTGCTCTCGCTTTTCGCATTTGCGAAAAACAAGAAGAAGCAAACATTGCCGGACGCAGTGCTCAACGCTCATACCGTTTACGTAGTCGTTGAGGCCGACGCGGGTGAGCCTGTAACGGACCCAACCGCCAATCGAACAGCCCTGGAGAATGTAGAGAAGGCCATCTCAACGTGGGGCAGGTTCGAGCTCTCCATGGAACCTGAAACGGCGGATTTAGTGATCGCGGTACGAAAAGGACATGGATTCGGGCCAACCATTCAAAACTCCCCCACCGATAACCGGCCCGTGATATTCCAACCAAATGATGGAGGCATTCGCATCGGCGGGCAGCAAGGGCGTCCGCCCGGCACTACAAGTCACGGAATCCCCGAGGATCGTGGTCCGCATATGGGCAATGCCACCGGTTCTCCCGATGATTCATTAGCGGTGTATCTAGGTAAAGTCGCAGACCCGTTGGATAGCGCGCCGATTTGGCGGTACGTGGAAAAGAATGCGCTGAATGCGCCGCAAGTAACCGCAGTTGAAAAATTCCGGGGGGCCATCGAAGAGTCGGAAAAGCAGCGGCAAAATCACCCCTAGCTTATATGACAGTTGATATGACCAAGGACCCGTGCAAATCTTAATCTCCGCCGGTGAAGCCTCCGGTGAAATGTATGGCGCTGAGTTGATTGATGCGCTGCGTCGCAAGGATCCGTCGCTGAATTTCTTTGGCGTTGGCGGAGATCGCATGCGCGCCGCCAGCTGCGAAACCGTCGTGGATGCCAAAGACCTTTCAGTGGTCGGCATCACAGAAATTTTAAGCCATCTGCCAAAAATCTACGGCCTGTTTCGGAAACTTATTCGCGAAGCGGACAGGCGCCGCCCCGATTTAGCGATCGTCATTGATTCCCCTGCTTTTAACTGGCGAGTGGCCCGCAAGATGCGCGAACGCGGCGCGCCCGTGGTTTATTACGTATGTCCGCAATTCTGGGCCTGGCGGCAGGGACGCGTAAAGCTATTGCGCGAATATGTGAACAAGGCCCTCGTCATTTTCCCCTTTGAAGAAAAGTTCTATCGCGACCGCGGTGTGGATGCGTCCTTTGTCGGCCACCCTTTGAGCGAACTCCCACTGCCCACAATCACCCGCGAGGAGTATGCAAGGCAGCGAAAACTCGACCCGGCCAAACATTGGATCACCATCATGCCGGGCAGCCGTCGCAAGGAAGTTCGCATGAATCTTCCCACGATTTTGGAAGCCGTGCGAATGCTGGGCGCGAACCATGAATTTCTGCTCCCGGTCGCGCCGACGCTCGATCGTGGTTTTATCACCGGCCTTCTCGGCGAAGCGCCCAATATTCATTTAGTGCCGGAAAGCCTGCCCGCACTGCATCATTCACGCGCCGGCATCATTGCCAGCGGCACCGCAACGGTTGAGGCCGCCATGATGGCCCTTCCTTTTGTGATGGTTTACCGGGTCTCAAGACTCACCTATGTATTGGGCAAACCCAGGGTAAAAGTTCCATTTTTTGCTATGGTGAACCTGATTGCCGGAGAGAAGATCGTTACTGAATTAGTGCAGGGTGCCTTTACGGTGCAGAATGTGATGGAAAGAGTCCACGAACTGGTCGCGGATGGGCCCGCCCGTGTGAAAATGATTGCGGACTTCGCTCGGGTAAAGAGCTGTTTGCAGGGTCCGTTGGGTAGCCAACTCCATCCCGCAGAAAGGGCCGCGCAGAGCATACTTACGCTCCTTCACCAACGCGAAAAATGGCAATCCAAGAGCCTCTAACCATGTCTCTTGTCCGCCAGCATCTTTTAAGTAACAATCTTCATCATACAAATATCGGCGGTTTTCAGGAGATAGCTCTTAAATGACATTTCCAGCACGACCCACACTTAGGGCCTGCCTCGTTTCCACCGCATTGCTGATCGTTGTTCTTGCCTCGCCCTTATGGGCGCAGGGCCCGGCCGGAAACGAAAAATTGCGTCTCCGCGTGGATGACTACAAGATTGACGCCGAATTGAATCCCCACGCCCACCAGATCACCGCCCGCGCCAAAGTCACATTTACCGCCCTGGAAGATTTGAATTCCGTAAGTTTTGAACTGCACAACGCCCTGCGCGTAACCAAGGTCGTGGACGCGAATAATAAGCCGTTGCAGGCCGAACGCATCGCACAGAATTCCACCGTCAGAGTTGAACTTCCCGCCACGCTGCCAAAGGATGCTTCCACCAGTCTCACCTTCGAATATAGCGGCGAACTGGACTCGGCCGATGAGAGCCCGGTGCAGGGGTTGAAGCTGGCAAACATTGATGACGACACCAGCTATCTGCTTTATGCCGGAAGGTGGTTCCCCGTCAACGGATACGGCATTAACCGTTTCACGTCCACCATCGGCATTACCGTTCCGGCGCACATGCTGGTCATTGGCAGCGGAACGGAAACCGAAAGCAGTACGCCCGCCAAAAAGGGCGCTTCGGCTGGGGCGCTTACCAAAACATTCAATTTCGTTTGCAACAGGCCAAGTTTCCCCGGCACCATTGTGGCGGGAATATTCCAGGAATATAAAACTGATGAAGCAGGTGTGAACCTGCACGTTTTCTTCAAACCCGCGCACCAATCGCTTGCGTCGGAATATGCCGATGCCGCCATTAAAGAATTCACGTATTACGTAACGCTCTACGGCCCGGCTCCTTCCACCACGCTGCGTGTGGTCGAGCTACCGGACGATACCGTTCCCATGACTTGGGCCACAGATATTGCTGCCATCGCCAACCGCGCCGTTACGCCTAAAGTGAATTACCGGCTATTGGCGAACAGCATTGCGCATCAATGGTGGGGCGTCTCCGTGAGTCCTGCTTCCCGCACTGATTGGTGGTTGTGTGATGGTTTCGCTCGTTACTCAGAAGCTTTATACATTGAACAAGCCGCAGGGCCTGCCGCATTGGAAGAAGCCGTAAAAGACATGTCGGTAGGCGCCTTGTCTTATGACACTGTGCCGCTAGGCAGCGCAGCCAAGCTGGATATGTTTTCCCCTGAGTTTCAGTCGCTCGAAACTGACAAGGGCGCGATGATTCTGCACATGCTGCGCTGGGTGATGGGAGATCAGAAATTCAACCAGACCATGCGCACATTCGCCACCAACTTCGCCGGCAAATCAGCCACAGCGGCGGACTTCCAGGCCCTGGCCGAGCAGATTTATGGCGACCAGTTGCGCTGGTTTTTCACACAGTGGCTCGATTCGACCGGCGCGCCGGAGTTCAAGGCCAAATACACCATTTACCGCCTGGGAGACAACAAAGGCTTCCGCATTGTCGGCCAGATCACGCAGGACTTGGATCTTTTCCGGATGCCGATTGATCTCAGGATCGACACCGACGGCAAGACAGAAGAAAAACGCATCGATGTTGTTGGAACAAACTCGGCTTTTACGATTGAAACCTTCGGGCGTCCGCGAAAAATCACAGTAGACCCCAATAACGATGTTCTGAAGAACTCCGATGACGTCAAACTTCGCGCATCCATCCAGCGTGGCCAGGACATGGTGCAACAGGGAGACTTGGCGGGCGCGCTCGAGCAGTTTAATAAAGCGCTCGACATCAACAAAAACAGTTCGCTGGCACACTACCGCATCGCCGAAGTGTTCTACTCGCAGCACAATTATCAGGCGGCCGCCAACGCTTACCGTGACTCCTTGAACGGAGACGGAGAGCCCCGCTGGACCGAGGTTTGGTGCCATGTGCAATTGGGAAAGATTTTTGATGTAACTGGACAACGAGAGCGGGCCACCAACGAATATCGCCAGGCCTTGCAAACCAAGGACAACACGCAAGGAGCGCTGGATGAAGCGCGGCGCTATTTGCAGAAACCGTTTGAGCAGAAGAATGGGATGTAAAGTCGGCGAGGCTGTCGTTACCTCTTAAAAAGCGAAAGGAAATCTTCGACTGATTTTTGGGGTTCCAGCAGCAGGTCGCCGATTACTGCCACCGAATCCGCGCCCGCTTCTAACACCTGTCGGCAATTGGAACGTGTGATTCCGCCAATTGCGACCAGCGGCTTACTGGTAAGCGCTCTTGCTCTCCGAACTCCTTCCAACGCAATCACGGGATCCGGATTGGCTTTACTCGCTGTCTGAAAAACCGGCCCCACAGCGATGTAGTCCGCCGAAGATTCATGTGCTTGTTTTGCCTGTTCCGGGTTGTGCGTGGAGAGCCCTAATATCCGGTCATTCCCAATGATTTCACGTACTGCTGCCGCGGAAAGATCATCTTGTCCTACGTGACATCCATCAAACCCGGCGGCGAGACACAAATCTGCGCGATCGTTCATGATGAGTCGCACGGAATCTCCCCCAATGCGCCTTAATTCCAGGGCGTGCTCCAACATGACGCGCGCACTCCCATTCTTGTTGCGGTATTGCAGGAAGGTCACGCCTCCTGCAATGAGTTCCTGCGCGAATTTGTAAAGCTCTTCCGATTGAGAGAAACAGGCCGCATCTACGATGGCATACAGCTTTGGCAGCGCGAGCATGGAAGGCGTCAGGATTTGGCCTTGGCAGATGATTCTTTGCCCGCGGCCAGGAATCGTTCAATGAAGCCAGTATCGGTTTTGCCCGCTAGGAATTCCGGGTCCGCGAGGATTCTACGATGCAACGGTATTGTGGTGTGAATTCCTTCCACCACAAACATCCCCAACGCGCGTTGCATGCGCGAAATGGCCTCAGGACGATCTTTGCCGCGCACGATCAGCTTAGCAATCAAGGAATCGTAGTACGGTGGAATGACGCCCTCAGCATAAGCGGCAGTGTCAATGCGAACGCCTGTTCCGCCCGGTGGATTAAATACGGTGATCTTCCCTGCCGACGGCGTGAATTTTTCCGGATGTTCCGCATTGATGCGGCACTCAATGGCGTGACCGCGAGGCACGACCGGTCCCTGCAAAACGTCCCGCAATTGGGCATCAGCAGCGATCATAATTTGACTCTTCACCAGATCCACATCCGTGACCATTTCCGTGACCGGATGCTCGACCTGAATGCGCGTGTTCATCTCAATGAAGTAGAGTTTGCGCTCCCGGTCCATAAGGAATTCGATGGTCCCGGCATTCATATAACCGATATCCGAAAGAGTCTTGCTGAGAATGCCGCCAATCTCCGCGCGCAATTCCGGCGTCACCTGCGTGGAAGGCGATTCTTCCAGCAGCTTCTGGTGGCGGCGCTGGATGGAGCATTCCCGTTCTCCCAGACTTACGACATTTCCATGTTGGTCGGCCAAAATCTGGAACTCAATATGTCGCGGATTTTCGACATACTTCTCCATGTAAAGATCGCCGTTGCCGAAAGCCGCCGCTGCTTCCGATTGCGCCGCCTTGAACAATGCCGGCAGTTCTTCCTTGCTGCGGACAATCCTCATGCCGCGCCCGCCGCCGCCAGCGGAAGCTTTAATGATGACCGGGAAGCCGACTTGTTGCGCCCACTCCATGGCTTCGCCTTCGCTGCCCAGAATGCCTTCTGAACCGGGAAGAATTGGAACACCCGCTTTCTTTACCGCAGCGCGAGCTTTTTCCTTTTCTCCCATAAGTCGCGTGACTTCGGGAGGCGGGCCAATAAACTTGATATTGCAGGTTTCGCATACCTCCGCGAAGTTTGCGTTTTCCGCGAGCAGTCCGTAGCCAGGATGGACGGCGTCCACATTAGCAATTTCCGCCGCGCTGATGACAGCTGGGATGTTTAAGTAGCTTTGAGAAAGCTGCGGCGGGCCGATGCAGATTGCCTCGTCAGCAAAGCGGACGTGTAGTGAATTGCGGTCGGCTTCGCTGTAAATGGCAACCGTGCCGATACCCAGCTCTTTACACGCGCAAATGATTCGCAGGGCAATCTCCCCACGGTTTGCGATCAGTATCTTCTTAAACATTCAGATAAGCACTCGGAGACCAGATGGTCGTTCTCAAATCAGTTAAGTGCGCGGCCGTATGGTAAATAGCTCCTGGCCGTACTCAATCGGCTGGCCATTGTTAAGGAATTTTTTCACGATCTCCCCGGCCACGTCGGACTCAATCTCGTTCATGAGCTTCATGGCCTCCACAATGCACAAAAGCTGACCGACCTCAACTACGTCTCCCGGCTTCACGAAGGGCGGCGCTCCCGGAGAGGGCGACTCATAAAAAGTCCCGACGATGGGCGAGCGTACAGTGTGCAACTTTTCTTCCGGCGCACTGGGGACTTCAACCGGGGCTGCAGCGGCCGCAGGAGGGGTTGTCGCCGCCGGTTGCTCTCCGCCGGCTCTTGGTGGCTCCGGTACAGGTACGTGCACTCGGGGGTCATAGGCAGGAACCATTCCCGGCACGGCCCGCTTGATTCGCACTTTGACATCGCCGCGCTCCAACTCAAACTCGGCAATATCTTGTTCTTTTAAGAACTCGATGAGTTCCTTAATCTCTTTTTGATTCATGCAAAGTAGGATTGGAACAGCTTGACTCTGATCTAATTGACTTCGCTTTCAGGTAAAAACAGGACTCAAACTTCCAACAATTCCTTACTGGTGGGCGTTAAGACTTCACACCCATCCTCGGTCACCAGAACCATGTCTTCGATCCTTACCCCGTACTTCCCAGGGAGATACACTCCCGGCTCAATCGTAACCACCATGCCGGGGCGAAAACATTCATACTGGCCTGCCGCCAAACGCGGGTCTTCATGAATCTCCAAACCCACGCCGTGGCCCGTGGAGTGGGTAAAATATTGCGCCAACCCTCGCTTTTTTAGGAGCTTACGCCCAACTTCATCGGGCTTGGAAAAACTTGCTCCCGGCCGCACCGCGTCAATCGCAGCTTGTTGCGCTTCCTTTACCGCTTCATAAGCATGCCGGGCTTCTGGAGAAGTCCGGCCAAGTGCCACAGTCCGGGTTTGATCCGAACAGTAACCAGCGAGTATAACACCGAAATCACAGACTACGAACCCGCTGGCAGGCAGCGCCGCCTGTGAAGCTCTCCCATGCGGGAGCGCGGAGCGTGCGCCGGAAGCGATGATCGTGGGGAATGACATTCCCTCAGCCCCGGCATTGTAGGCGTTCTGCTCCATGGCCGCGGCGATCTCAATTTCCTTTACGCTCGGCCGCATCGTAGGCAACACTTGATCAAAAAGGCGCGCACCCATCGCGACAGCATCCCGAATGCGTTGGATCTCTTCCACATCCTTAACCATTCGTGCCCGCTCAATTAGAGGAGGCGCAAATTTCAAACGCAAGTGGGATGGCAAACTTGCCTTCATCCGCCGGCAGGCCGCCAGGGTCAAGCGTTCGGCCTCCACTCCCAGGGTCCAACGACCGCCTCGTTTGCGGTTCTTGCTGAGCCACTCCGCCGCCAAAAGCAACGCAGACTTACGGCCCACGACAATTTTCGCGCCCTGCACCTCCGTCTTTGCCTGTTCGCTATAGCGCCCATCCGTAAAAAAACAGCAATTGCGCTCTGTTACGAGCATAGCGGCTGCGCTACCAGTAAACCCGCAGAGATAACGGACGTTGGGAAGATGCGTGACCAGCACGGCGTCCAGACGGTTCGCTGCCAGAAGACCACGCAGAGTGCTTTGCCTGCGTTTATATTGCATCAAGAAAGTCTAGCAACTGTTTTGCCCGCAGCGCGCCAAAAAAACGAAACCGCCGGTTCTCTGTGCAAGAAACCGGCGGGCCGTCTTACTGCTAACTGTTCAGCTATGTCTGGATGACGCGAGGAGTAATGAAGAAAATCAGCTCCTGATTGGAGGTGCTCACCTGGCTATGTTTGAACAAGTTGCCGAGGTAAGGAATGTTTCCGAGCAGAGGTACCTGACTGACCTGCGTCGAATTCTGTGTTTGGACGACACCGCCAATCACCACCGTTCCACCGTCGGTCACCAGCACCTGCGTGGTGGCCTGCTGCGTGATCAACTCCGGATTGCCCTGGATGGAATGGCTGAAGTCAGGAGTTGTATTCTCCACGTCCACGTTCAGGAAGATCGTTCCTTCCGAGGTGATCTGTGGAATCACGGTCAAACGCAGGAAAGCATCCACGTAGGTCACCGTCGGAGGACCGCCCAACTGGGCCTGAGTCACGATGGGAACGCGTACGCCTTGCTTCACCACAGCCGAAATATTGTTTTGCGTTACCACGCGAGGACGGGAAAGCACCTTAAGCAACCCTCTCGATTCCGCCATTGTGATAATCGCGTCTACCTGCACGCTTGAGCTCCGATTCATGAAGGTAATGCCGCTGGTCGGAGCAGTGGAAGCCAGGTTTGAGAACAATGGTATCTGCGCCAAAGTAGTCGGCGAAGGAACGCTGGTTCCAACGACCGGATAGAAGGGAGTGAGACCGAAGCTACCCACCGGAGATGTGCCTACCGCGCTGGCACCGCCGATAGAAGTGGCGGCGTTACCGAAACCAAAACCGAACTGAGTGCCGATGTCCCGCGCAAAACTGCGGGTCGCGGCCACTACGCGCGCCTCGATTTCAACTTCCTGAGTCTTGCGGTCAAGTTGACGGATCAGGTTGTCAATTCCGGGAATCACGCTCGGGATGTCAGAGATGATCAAAGCATTGGTGCGATCATCGGAAATAACATCGCCGCGCTGGGTAAGAAATCTCTTAAGTGTCGGAACAACGTCTTTTGAATGCGCGTAGCTAAGGAATCGCGTGACAGTGACCTTGCTTACAGCAAGAGCCTCCGCTTCCTCCTGAGCGCGGCGGTCTTCAGCTTCCTTGCGCAGGGTTGCAACCGTCGCAATACGTAGCACATTGCCTTCGAGCTGCCGAGCAAGGTCGTTGTTCTTCAGAACGATGTCCAATGCCTGGTCCCACGGCACATCGTCGAGCACGATCGTCAGTGTGCCTTTGACGTTGGGGTCAAGAACGACGTTCAATCCGCTGATCTCATGGATGAGGCGGAAGAAATCTTTCAAGTCAACGTCCTTCAGGTTTACGGAAATCGGCTCGCCAGTGTAGTGGGCAGGCATTTTTTCCGGCTGGGCCTGCATTTTGGCTTTTTGTTCCGCAGCCAGATTGACAGCGGGTTGCGGCGCGGTGTTTTCCGCCTGCGTAGCGCTAGCCGCGAGCAACAAATCGGTTTCGGGCTTTTCGACGAAACGCGTGGCAGCGACTGCCGCGCGGTCTGCGGGATTCGCCTCGGCCTGTTTGGCGGGCTCGTCCTGCTTAGGTCTGTACGATGGTTCGACCACCACAAAGGTGGAAGCCGAAGCATCGGCCGGCTTGGCGGCTGGCGCGTTGTTGGCTGCGGTCACCGGCGCCTTTGCCTGTGGCGCGGGCGTCGCCGACGCAGAAACTGGCGTTACCGGAGCTTTCATTGCCGCCGTTTGCGCGGCCGTATGAAGGTGCAGCACGATGCGGTGGCTGGCGTCGGGCGTAAGTTCGTAGGTGCACGGTTCCGATAGATCAACCACGATCCTGCTGGTGGGCGGCACAAGGCCGTTCACTCCCACGCGGACGTCTTTGACTCCGTCGCGGTCCACCGCAATACGGCTCTGCGAAGTTGCCAGTGCCGCGCCGGGCAGATCGAGCACAATACGTGCCGGGTTGTCTAGCATGGTCACACTGGGCGCGACCTGGCCTTGCGCCGTTACTTCGACGCTCGTCCCGTCGTTTGCCCGCACCACGTTCACTCGTTGCAGCGTGGCGCGCTTGCCTGTTGCGCTCCCCGTCTCAGCTGCCGCTATAACGCTGGAAATCAGCAGCAGGATGAAAACCGTTACCAATTGCTTTCGCATTTCGCTTCTCCCCAAAGGCTCGCCTCTGCCAGCCCCGTGATCTCGCATTTTCAATTTCGTGCCCATAAATCAATCCGTTCTGTTGCTAGACAACCGGAGCCTGAATTCGCTTCGTGACATCCCGGGTAAATGATTTGCCCAGTTTGTCCTGGTACATCTCTTTAAAAATGATGGAATCTTCCGTGATCTTTTCTACATAGCCGTTGAACACCGGATCGTTCTCGCGCAGAAAATAAGCCTTATCCAGTGCATTCACAACCACTGCGATCATTCCGCTATCAGACTTCACGACTCCGCGAATCGTGATCTGGTCGATCGCCAGGCATTTTTTTCCGACGCTGCATCCCGAGCCTGACATGCTCTGGCTCACCACCGGACTGACGAACGGATCTCGCTTGCCGACACCGCTAATCAGCTTGGTCGAGGTTTCTACTTCTTTCTTCTCTTTTTCGCTGCCTTCGGGCTTGGCGTTGGTGTCCTTTACGTCTACCTTAGCCATGACCGTTGGCTTGGCGGCTACTGGCTCTTTGGTGATCTTTGAAACAGCCGTCGGCTTCGCCGCGACTGGCGTTTTGGCTTCAGGAACGGCTTTCGCCGGCGCTTTCGTCGCGACCGGTTTGAGCGCGATCACCGCGGGCTTGGTAGACACAGACTTCAATGCCACAGGCTTCACAGCAACCTGCTGCTTCTGTGCGGGCACCGACTTGGCCTGCACCACTGGAACCTGCTTCGCCTTCTGTTCCGCTGGAGCAGGCTTGGCGCTTGAAACCTTGGCATTCGGAACTACCTGAGCTGCCTTCGCAGGCGCGCTTTTCTGGGCAACAACCTTTTGCGCGGATGGCTTTTGCGCAACAGTCTTTTGTGCCACGGACTTCTGCGCGACCGGCTTCTGAACAGCAGGTCTAGCCGCCTGCGCAGCCGTGTGCACAGGTTCCTTGGCCTTCACAAGAACTGCGTTCGAATGAGTTTGCGTTTGCACCTGAACACTCTGCGCGTTGGCCTTCGAATTCTGAAGGACCGTAGCCGGATTTTGCGCCCAGGCGCTCGCGGTGATCAGCAAAACTGCCAGTGTCCCCATTGCTTGCTTCATAAGTTTGTCCTGCCTTTTTTCACCTGTGGCTGCGGCTGAGCTGGATCCAGGTTATGACTGAAGAACGTGGTTGCCACGCAACTTACCGCTACGCTTTCATTGGGCGCGTAGTTGTAGGTGTATTTCACCTTGGCATCAGACGCCTTTTTGGTGGTGGCCATCATGACGCTGGAAACATTCACAATTCGCTCCAGTTTGCTCACCCGGTCAAAGAAATTCACCACCGCGTAGTACGGGCCGTCGAGTTCCATGTTGAAGGGCACCGCGGTGTAAAACTCTTTGGTGGAAATCGGAGCGGCTGCATAGCGGCGGATTTCAACGCCCGCTCTCACTGCCTCGGCGTCCAACATGCGAATAAAGTTGTCCGCTTCCTTGTCGTCGGGAACAATGCGGCGTTCAATATCGAGTTGCTGTTTCAGACTCGCCAGCTCGGCCTCCATCTGTTTCAGCTTCGGGCGGTACGCTTCCAAGTCCCGATTCTCCTGGAGCTTGGCATTCAGTTTTTGCCGCGCCTCATCATTCGCGTCTTTCTGGCTTTTGAAAACCCCGAAATAGAGGCCAGCCGTAATCACCATCGCTCCCAAGAGGATGGCGCCCCATTGCTTAATGCCAGGCATTTCGTTGAAGTTTTCCATAGGTCCGCCTACGATTTCCCTTTTTCACAGGTCAAAGTAAATTGAAATGCCTGCATGTCCTTGACTTGGTCGTCCTGGAACGTTTCTTTGATCTCGACACTCCGGAAGAATCCGGTTTTGTTGAGATTAGTAATGAGATTGGCGACCGCATCCGCACTCAGGGCCGAGCCTTCAATGTTCACGGTCTTCCCGGTGTCATCCACTTTGTTTAGCCAGACCGCTTCTGTGCCGTTCACTGTGGTCCCGACCATGTCAAGCAAACTGACCGGGCCCGTCTGGTCTTTGCGCAATGTGTCAATCACATCCACGCGCCGCTGATAATTTTCGGCTTCCTGCTTCTCACGCAGATAGTTGGCTTTCACATCGGCAAGCTGGCGATTTGCCTCTTCCGCCTGCTTCATGTGGACGTCAATCACCGCCTTCTCGCGGTTCAGGTTGTACCAATAACCGAAGTTGAGCAGTCCAGCGAACGCGAGCACGACCAGCACCTTCAGCGTCGGCGATCCGCCGTTTCCGACATCCATCACCGGAGCTGAAGCGCCAGCGCGCTTGTTTTTCGGCTTTGGAGCTCCCAGTAGGTTGATTTTGATCATAAAGTTTCAAAACTCCTTAAGGCCAAACCCACCGCTACCGCCAGTTGGCCCGCGTTCTGCTCAATCAACTCGGCTCCCAGTCCTTCCGTCGGAGGCATAATCCGCTGAAAAGGATTGAATATCTCGACCGGCAACGAAAACTCCTGGCGCAATGCTTCCAGCAGCCCCGGAACCTTCGAAGAACCGCCCGCCAGGTAAATCTTCTCGATGTGCTCACCCGCAGCGCTGGCCCGGAAGAAGTCGAACGTCTTCTGGATTTCCAGCACAATGATTTCCGTGACCTGTTGCAGGATCGGCGTCTTCGCGTCCTCGCTGACTGTGCCTACTTTCCGGCCCAGTTTCAGCGCCTCCGCGTCATCGAAGCTGAGATCGAGTTCTTTTTGCAGGGAATCCGTGTACTGATGTCCGCCTACGCTGACATCGCGCGGGAACAACGGCGTGGTCCCTTTCACGATGTTGATGTTCATCACGCTGGCGCCAAGATTTAAAAGAGCCACAACCTGGTTCGGCGCGGGCTCATAGTTGTACTCGTAGCAGTTCTGCAGGGCCAGCGCGTCGATGTCCACGATAGCCGGAGTCTTGCCCGCCATCGAGAGTACGTTGGTGTAATTGAGAATCTTGTCCTTCTTCACGGCCACCAGCAGCACGTCCATGGTGGGGCTGCCGGAATCCTCGGAGAGAATCTGGTAGTCGAGGTTCACGTCGCCGAGATCGAACGGGATATTTTGTGCCGCTTCTTTTTCGACGGCTTCGGCCAATTCAGCATCGCTCATCGCCGGCATCGGAATGCGCTTCACGATCACCGAGTGTCCGCTTACAGCAGTGGCCACGTTTTTGGTTTTGATCTGCGTATCGGTGAACAATTTGGAGATCGCGCTCGATACCGCTCCGGAGTCCACGATCATGGAGTCCACGACGATATCTGGAGTCAACGCTTCCAAACCAATATGCGCAACCTCGATGCCGTTACGCCCCTTTTTGAGCTCAACGGCTTTAATGCTCGAGGAGCCCACATCCAGACCAACTATCGATTTCGATCCGAATCCAAACATGTGCCCGCCTTTACAGTTGCCCGGCAGCCTTAGCGGCTACCTTCGGTTTCCTCTTGCCACGCACTTCTAATTCGTTGGACTTCTCTTCCATCCACTGGTCGAGCTTCGATTTCTTGAACCGCCAGCGATTGCCCAGCTTGAAAGCTGGAATCTTCTGCTCGCCCACGTACTTGTAAAGCGTGTCTGCACTCACTCCCAGGTATTGCGACGCCTGGCGGATATTCATCACTTCTCGCGAGTCAGCCATAGTTCCTTTTCGTACGTCTCCGGCCCTGCTGGCATCCGCTGTTTTTCGGACTGCCGCAATCTGCGGAGAAACATCCACTCAAAAACGCCTTCGAGTGAATTTTCGTGGACTGAGCATAGCTCAACCCTGAAAAACCGGATGTCAGCGTAGGACTCCGCGTTTTTTAGGGTTTTCTGCCTGTTTTTTGGAATTGGCGCCTGGGGCAATTACAGCATGTGTCTACATGTTGTGCTCTCATGAAGCAGACATACAGCCAGTAGATATCAAACGCTGATTTTGGCGAGTCACATAACCAAAGTACTTTGGACGGTACGAAGGTAGTAGTACGGGCGGAGCGAACGGAAGAGATACACTCTGCGGCGGAAATGCAAATCAGCCGCATCAAATAAGGCGAAAACCCTGTGTTTACGGTAATCAAGCGGCCTCAGATTCGATGAAGACGAAGGAATACGAGTATGGCGACTTCCATCGGGGGCAGGGGCTGGGTTTTACGGAAGGACGATTTTGCCCCGGGTGCTGTACATCTGGGGAAAAATCGAGGCCCGGCTTACTCTTTCAAAGCGCCAGCCGATGCCGACATGCTTTGCAGATAACTGGAGCGGAAACTTTGTTTCGCGCGATGCAATAGGACGCGCAAATAATTTCTATCCACGCCGAAGTCTTTGCAGACGTCATCCTTGTCGCGCTCTTCAATAAAAATTTCCTTCAAGACGCGGCGATCTCGCTCCGGCAATTCGTCAAGAATCTCGCGCACTTTCTGCTCCATCTGTTTGTGCGCGATGATGCTGACAACGTCCATTGCGGTATCAGGAATTTTTGTATCTTCTTCGTCATCAATCGGCGTATTCCGGGCCGACGACCGGTAGTATTCAAGCAGCACGTTGTTGCACGTGGAGTTTACAAAAGCTCCTAGCCGCTCCGGCTGCCGCATTCCTGTGGGGCCTCGCAGCACGCCAAACACCCGGGCAAAGGTTTCTTGCCGCAGATCCTCAATGGCTTGCGGGGACTGCAAGCGGGAACGCAATTTCAGCTGAAGCAGTTCGCTGAAATAAGCGACAAAATGCTCCTGGGTGCGAAAATCGCCGGAACATAAGCGCTCTAAGTAAGGTCCATCAAACTCGTAAAAGTCCAAACCTTTGGCCTCGGGGGAGCCTTAAAGTGAACTCATTTTACACTGCTTCAAGGCAAGTAGCGCCAAAGCCTCCACCCCCGCTCCGCGACCGTTTCGCTGGCAACCCTAAATTTTTCTTTATCGCGCTCTATTTTTCCTGAAACGAAACCACTGGGTTCTGCACTATGACGATGAGCAGGAATGAGAGTTCCAGCTTACTTGGCCAGCTAAATAACATTGCCAGGTTATCGCCCCGTGAGAGAAACCACTTACGTGGCAAGTCCCGAAGAAGCGTCCTGCTTTCGGGGGAGGGCCAGGGCGCTTTGGGCTTCGCCGGAGCCGTGGTGCGACGGTTCCGGCGAGCTTCGGGTTTTTTCTTGATGCCTACTGTTCCCACGTGCCAAGGTCACCCGGCGAGTTTGGAGGCTTCTTCGAGGCCGGTATCTTAGATAAGCTGGAATACATCTTGCGGGTTACCCGTGCCGAAACGGGATTTATTTTTCTCGGCGCCGCCGGCTTGAAACTTGAGTATGGAGAAAGCCAGGAGGGAGCGGTTCTGACGGCTGGCCCCGGCACGATGATAGGACTCTGCTCGTACTTGAGCGAGTTAGCAGTGATGGCTGAAAACAGGCCGGCGGATGCTCCAATCCCATGTCACTGTACTGGGCCGAGAAACTTGTCCAGCCATTTCACCGTTTCATTCACAAGTTCAGTGTGGCGGACAGTCACATCGTGGGGCGATTCCAACACTACATGTCGCTTTTCTGAATCGGGCGTTCCTATCATTTTGAACAGCGGATCTTGCGACTCTCTTAGCGGGAACGAAAAGTCATAACGTCCATTCACCATGAGCACCGGGATATTCAACCGCGGAGCAAAATTAGCCGCGTCTACTCCAGGTGGAGACGCATTCAGGAAGAACCCGCCATCCAGCAAAATAACTGTTCGCAGCTTGTCTTGGAGGAGAGTCGCGTAATCAACGCCTTCCGCCGCACCCATGCTTACACCAAGATACGCTAACTTCTTGGAATCAATATCGCTCCGCGTCTCAAGATAATCCACAGACCGGCTTAGGTCCTTGAACTGCTCCGTAGCCACCTCAATCGTCCAAGGCCATGCGCCTGCTGCTTCCCTCTCATATGTTTCCTTATAAATGGGGTACATAACCGCTCGGCCGCTCTGCACAAGATAGTCGAAGAATTTTATGTCCCCCAGAGTTTTGCTGTTGGCAATGGAAAGCACTCTGGCGCTGGGGAAAAAGAGGAGCGTCTGATAAGGAGGCTTGACGTTCTTCGGTAAAAACAAATAAGCCGTCATTCGTTCGCCGTTATATGCCGCATCGAACGTGACCTTTTCTTCCTTCCAATCTTCGGTTTCTTGAACTATGCCCTCGTCCTTTGCATTCAAAGGTGTCTTCGCATAGGAATATGGCGCGGTATACGCGCGGAAGAGTTCGTCAGAAATCGGTTTGACCTTGGCGAAATCTCTCTGCATGGTTTTTATCGGTTGCGACGCGGCTTCTGGCAGAGGATTTGTATTCTTTACGCAACGAAAACCGTTCTCCGCGCTCCGGTCAAATGGCGAAAGCGCCTCGGGCCCTGTTTACAAATAAGTTTGCGCATTCCATGCGCCTCCCAAAATAAAACGCCGGTCCTCCACAGAATTCAAAGTCCATTCACGTACATTGCCGGCTAAATCATAGGTCCCATACACCCCGACGTCATCAAAGCTCCCTACAGGCGCCAACTTTTCGCGGGAGATATTGCTCATTCGCGTCGCATATGTGGCCGCATCTGCTGAAATTGCTTGGTACCATTGCGAAAAGGCTGGCAGGCTTTTACCGGCGAATTCGGAATAGGCAGACGCCTCATACCAACTCACGCCCGAAACCGGATAATTCCCTTGCCCGTCCGGAAAATGTCCGGCGTGCCATGTCGAGGGTCCATGCCGCCCGGTACTGTCACGGAATAGTGCCATCGCTTCCTGCCAGCTCAACTGTTTCCCATCCCGGACAAATGTTTCCTTCCAGAATTCCGGTCGTTCGTATCCTCCGGCATTCACAAATTTCTGGAAATCGTCGTTCGTTACCTCGTAACGATCCATATAAAACGATGGCAATTGATATGGGCCGACCCATCCAACAAACGAGATGTAGTTTTCCCATTTGCTCCCTGGGACTGCAACCATTCCTGCTGGCGTGCCCAATTGATTGTCTAACGCGAAATTCATTTCCTTTTCCGATTCGGGCGCAGCCACATAGGCGCCCACTCCCTTTTTGGACACCTTCCATCGGAAATATCCTTTTGGAACCTCAACATTGTGCAGGGGCGTTGTGCCAAGCCGGTACCACTCACCACTTGGACTTAAATAATCCTGGATTTCGACGTTCGCGCCTGTCGGCGATGAAGTAATTGAAGATGTTTGCGTGATTTCATTTGCAAGCTGCTGCACTTGAGGATCTGAGGGCAAATATCGTTCTACTCCTTTCAATAAGAGAAATGCCGCCAAGCTTTTGTCTTCATTTTTTAGTTTTATGATCTCAGGAACGGCTTGTTCGCGTGCCCAATGTAGTTTCTCGGATCGCCAATACAACCATCCGCCCAACACCGCTAGAACAAGGACAATGGACGCTGTCGCCAGGGCGTAGGCGCGTGAAAATAAGACCAGGCCACTCCGCACCTTAGCGGAACCGCTTACGCGCGCTAAGACCTGTGCAAGATCGCGGTGCATCTCAGCCGCGGTCTGGTATCGTTGTCGGACATCCTTTTCCAGTGCACGCGCGACGATACGCCGCGCTTCCCCGGGAATAGCGGCGCGCCTCTCCAGCAGAGGTTTTGGCGTTTCTTTTGTTATTGAGCGCAGAATTGTCAATGCGTTATGCCCTTGAAAAGGTTTTGTCCCCGATAACGTCTCATACAAAACCACTCCCAAACTCCACAGATCCGTTCGCGCGTCAAGATCCTTACCTTCTGCTTGCTCCGGCGACATGTATACAAATGTGCCTATTGGCCCCTGGGTTTCTCCGGCGGACATGGTCGCGTCCGGATCCGCCGACTGCGCCAACAGTTTCGCAAGCCCGAAATCCAGCACCTTTGCGTGTCCCTTACTTGTAATGGCAATATTGGAGGGTTTGAGGTCCCGATGGATCACGCCTTGTTCATGTGCTTCTTCGAGTGCTGCTGAAACCTCCACTCCCAGAGATAATCCTTGTTCTAGCGGCAGCGGCCCGGACTGCAATTTCTCTGCAAGTGACCGCCCGGGCACATATTCCATCACGATGTAATCCATGCCGTCGTGTTCCCCGACGTCATAAACCGCCGCGATATTTGGATGGTTGAGCCGTGCCAGGGCCTGTGCTTCCGTGCGGAACCGGTGCTTCATACTCTCATTCTCGAACAGTCCCAACCGGAGAACCTTGATTGCAACATCGCGCTCCAACCGCGTGTCCCATGCGCGGAATACCTCGCCCATGCCACCTGTCCCCAGCAGGGACACAACCTTGTACCGATCCATGTTGTCGCCAATGCGAATTGCCATGTCCGCGCGATTATAACTTGCCGTGTTTTGGTTTAAGGATGGAAGATCCAATAAGATTTGGCTGGTGTTCGTTTGATTCCCTGCCGTCTATTTGCCCCTTTGCAATCCTGCCTGATAAAATTTTCTGTTCCCAACGAATAGGTAGAGTTCACTGACCTCGTAGGTACATCTGTCTCACAATCTCTCCTGGAGGCGACATGGCGGTTAAAGTAGGCATTAACGGATTCGGACGCATTGGACGTAACGTGCTGAGGGCTTCATTGAAAGACCCCAACCTGGAATTTGTGGCAGTCAATGACCTCACCGATCCGAAGACTCTGGCCCATCTGCTCAAGTACGATTCCATCCTGGGCAATCTGCCCAACAAGATTGAAGCTGGCGCGGACAGCATCACCATCGACGGCAAAACGATTAAGGTCTTCAAAGAAAAAGACCCGGCTGCCCTGCCCTGGGAAAGCGTAGGCGCTCAAGTCGTCGTGGAATCGACTGGCCGCTTTACCAATGCCGAAGACGCGGTCAAGCACAAGCGTGGAACAGTAAAAAAGGTCATCATCTCCGCCCCAGCCAAGGGCGAGGACATCACCTTAGTATTGGGCGTGAATCACGACAAGTACGAGGCGGCGAAGCACCACATTATTTCCAACGCTTCCTGCACTACAAACTGCCTGGGTCCCATCGCCAAGGTCATCAACGACGAATTCAAGATCGTCAGTGGAACCATGACTACGATCCACTCCTACACCAACGATCAGGTGATTCTCGACTTCCCGCACAAGGATTTGCGTCGCGCTCGCGCTGCCGCGATCAATATGATCCCGACTTCGACCGGCGCCGCAAAGGCCTTGAAGCTGGTCATTCCTGACTTGGCTGGCAAACTCGACGGATTTGCCATGCGCGTTCCTACACCGAACGTTTCGGTCGTGGACCTTGTGGCATGGGTAGAAAAGAAGACCACAAAAGAAGAGGTCAATGCCGCGTTGAAAAAGGCGTCGGAATCGGGGCCGCTTAAGGGCTATCTCGGCTTCGAGCAGCAGGAACTGGTTTCCTCCGATTTCAAGGGTGACGGACGTTCGTCAATCGTTGACGCGCCTATGACGCTGGTTGTCGGTGGAAATTGCGTGAAGGTGATCTCCTGGTATGACAACGAATGGGGATACTCCTGCCGTGTCCGCGATCTCATCAACTACATCGCCGGCAAAGGCCTGTAAACTAATGCTGTGTGGCGCGGACACTCTGTCCGCGCCTGCAGCTTTGAACTACCTCGAGTCTAAATACCAGGCAAATTTTCGGAGAGTAAGTCTATGTCGAAGCTATCAATTCGCGACCTTCCGCTTAACGATCACCGCATCTTCATGCGCGTGGACTTCAACGTCCCCCTCGAAGATGGCCGCGTAATGGACGATACTCGCATTCGAGAGACGCTGCCCACTATCGAATACGCTCTTCGGCATGGAGCACGTCTCATTCTGGCTGCGCACCTTGGCCGTCCGAAGGGTAAGCCGAATCCGAAGATGAGCTTGAAGCCGGCTGCAGAACGCCTGCGCATGATGCTCGATAAAGAACTGTCTCGCGGTGAAAACGTCGGTTTTTGCCCGCAATGCGTTGGGCCTGAAGCGGAAGAGATGGCAGGAAAGCTGGAAAAGGGCCAGGCATTGTTGTTGGAAAATCTCCGCTTCCATGCCGAAGAAGAAGCCAATGACGAGAATTTCGCACGCAAGCTGGCGTCGCTCGCCGACTATTACGTAAATGACGCTTTCGGCACGGCTCACCGCGCTCACGCTTCCACGGTGGGAATCACCAAATTTGTAAAGCAATCCGCTGCAGGATTGCTTATGCAAAAAGAACTCGATTATCTGGGTAAAGCTTTAGAACATCCCGAAAAACCCTTCGTTGCCATTCTTGGCGGCGCCAAAGTCAGCGACAAGATCGCCGTCATTCAGAATCTGATGACCAAAGTGGACGCGCTGATCATCGGCGGCGGAATGGCTTATACATTCCTCAAGGCCCAGGGGCAGGAAGTTGGCAAGTCGCTCGTCGAAGCCGACAAAGTGGAATTTGCCGGCCAGCTTCTGGCCGAAGCAAAAAAGCGTGGCGTGAAATTGCTCCTCCCTGTTGACCACGTGGTCGCGGCGAAGATAGATGCGAATGCCATCGTAAAAAATATCGGCGAAGGCGAAGCCATTCCTGCCGATCTCATGGCCCTGGATATCGGGCCGAAGAGCATCGAGTTGTTTACCGAAGAGATCTCCACCGCTCGCACCATTGTCTGGAATGGCCCCATGGGCGTATTTGAAGTTTCTCCTTTTTCTAAAGGAACGTTCAAAGTTGCCCGTGCGGTCGCCGACAACGGTGGCGCTACTTCTATAGTCGGTGGCGGAGATTCCGTCTCCGCGGTGCACAAGGCCGGAGTGGCGGACAAGATCACGCACATCTCCACAGGCGGCGGCGCATCGCTGGAATTTCTGGAAGGCAAGAAGCTACCGGGCGTTGAAGTGCTGACGGACAAAAAATAATTCTTGTAAGTAGTTGGTCATCCTGAGCGACGAGAAGGACTTATGTATTTCCGCCAAGCACCCGGCAGTCATCCCGCTCAATACCTTGGAAGGTTACGAATGCCTCGCAAAAAAGTCATCGCCGGCAATTGGAAGATGTACAAAACCCCCGAACAGACCGTTGCATTTCTGCGCGAATTTCTCCCCGCGGTAAAAGACCATACGCGCGATGAAATTGTGATTGCGCCGCCATACATTGATTTGTACGAGGCGGTACAGGCGACGAAAGGCTCTAACGTCGCCATCGGCGCGCAGGATGTTTGCTGGCGGGAAGAATGTGCTCTCACTGGAGAAATTTCCGCCGGCATGCTGGTTTCCGTTGGTTGCACGCATGTGATCATCGGACATTCGGAACGCCGGCAATTTTTCGCCGAGACCGACGACTCAGTAAACCTTAAGCTCAAAGCCGCGCTCGAAGCCGGTCTTACTCCAATTGTCTGCGTAGGCGAGGTCCTGGAAGAGCGCGAAGCCGGACTTACCGAAGATGTATTGCGCCGGCAATGCGTGCGTGCCTTCAGCGCTATTTCAGCCACGAAGGCTGCGAAGCTGATTGTTGCCTATGAGCCGGTATGGGCCATTGGAACCGGCAAGACCGCCACTCCCCAAATGGCTTCGGATGCGCATGTAATTGTTCGCGCGGAAGCCTCCAAAGCATTTGGCCAGGAGTTTGCCGACAATCTGCGGATTCTTTACGGCGGATCGGTGAAGCCGGACAACGCTAAAGCGCTCATGTCGGAAGAGGAAATTGATGGCGCGCTCGTCGGCGGCGCCAGCCTCGATCCGAAATCGTTCGCGGCGATCGTCAAGTACTAGAATGCAAAAGTTAAAAGTGAGAAAAGCAGAATGACCAGCAGATTCGCGGTCGATTCTGCGTTTAATTAACGGGATCGATGTCCTGATATTTACTGCGGGCATCGGAGAGAGCTCGCAGGATCTCCGAGAGCCTCCTTACTAGCCCGAAGTACACAGAACGGGAGCGACCTGTCAGGAACTTCCGCGCAGCCGCCAAGAACAAGAACACTTCTCGGCGGAACTATGCTGGCCGCCGTATATCCATGTAGTAACGGCTCAATGGTGTAGCCTTATTCAGCTCTCAGCTTACTCGGGCAACGCGTGTTGTCCGTCAATGTGGAAATGACCCGTTACACCCGCCGCTCCGGTCTCAGGCTGGCCCCCCCCAATGGTAATAGCGTAGTCTCCCGGAGCGATGATCGGATTTCCGTCCTCGGTCACCATGCCCAAATCGCGCGGCTTCAACTCGAAACTAACTTTCTGGCTTGCACCCGGATCAAGATGAATTCGTGCAAATCCTCGGAGAGCGATGAGGGGCGCTCCTTGAACTGGTGGGAACTTAAGGTATAGCTGAACGACCTCATCGCCTGGAATCTTCCCGGTATTGGTCACTGTTACAGCGGCGTCGACCGGCTGTCCTGCAGGAATGCTCCGTTCCGGCACAGTGAGATCACTGTAGCCGAACTTCGTATAGCTAAGTCCGTACCCAAATGGATACAACGGCTTTCCGGTGAAGTAGCGATACGTCCGGTTTGCCATGCCGTAATCTTCAAAGTTCGGTAACTGGTCAACTCCCTTGTAAAACGTAACTGGTAGCCGTCCGGCAGGATTGTTTTTACCGCTTAGGGTTTCAGCCACGGCAGCGCCGCCCTCTTCCCCGGGGTACCATGCGTCGAGAACGGCATTGGCATGCTCATTGATCCAGTTGATGGCAAGAGCGCTGCCATTCGTGAGAACAACAGCGACCGGCTTTCCGGTCGCAACGACAGCCTCTACCAGATCTTCTTCGGGCTGCGGAAGATCGATGCTCGTGCGATCTCCGCCAAGGAAGCCGGGCTCGCTGACTGGCATCTCCTCGCCCTCAAGCTGACTGGTGATTCCAACGACGGCGATGACAACGTCGGCATTTTTCGCAGCGGCAACGGCCTCAGGCGCAGGGGCACTGCTGAACTTATTCCAAAAAAATTCGGCGTGCGGTTTGCTATTTCTTGTGCCATAAGAAATTTCGAGAGCAACCTTGTGGCCTTTTTCGAGGTGAACGCGGCCCGCGCCCGACGCAACTCCTCGTGAACCACCACCGAACGCCGAGGCTACTTGCTTGCCGTCCACAGAAAGCCTGCCGAATCCGTCGCAGCGAATGCCAAGGAGAAAGTCGCCAGTTTCCGACGGTGTCAAAAATCCAGACCATTGCACGCCAAAAGTTTTCTTTCCCGCGACTTCTTTCGGTAGATCATTTTCGGTGAGCTTTACATTCGTCTCCGTACGGCTGGCAAGTGGAGCTACCGTTGCACTTGGAGATGGTCCTCGCTGCATGCCTCCGTTGTAGTCAGCCTTAAGCCCATGCTTACCGTCAGGTGTGGTCAAAAGAGCATCCGGTACAGGGCTTCCATCGGCGCGAAGGAATTGCGTTCCGGGAACAAAGGTAATTGTGGCGTTGGGAAATTCAGTGCGAAGGCCATCGAGAATAGAAACAATATGAGTGGGCTGACCGGCATAGTTTCCAATGAGCGGCCTTGACTGATCAGCGAGAGGCCCGACAACGGCGATCTTACGGATCCCAGGCTTCAGGGGAAGAAGGCCGTCATTCTTCAGTAGAACCATGGACTCATTGGCTAGCTTGCGAGCGTGGGCGCGATGTTCCGCACTATCAAGCTCCTTCTCGTCGATCTTCGTGTACGGAACCATGTCTGGAGGATCGAACATGCCGAGCCGAATCCGTGCGGTAAACAGACGAACGAGCGCAGTGTCGAGGTCGCTTTCCGGTAGATATCCTTGCTGAACGGCATCGATATAGGCTTTGTCGACTGGTTCGCCAAATCGGGAAGTAAAGGTAACGCACTCGTTGTCCATACCGCGAATTACTGATATGGCGGCACCCTGCGCTTGGGTCGGACGATAGCGATGATTCGCAGCGACGTCTCTGACTGCGTCGCAATCGGAGACCACGTATCCCTGAAAACCCCACTTCCCACGCAACTGATCTTGCAACAGATATTGGTTCGCGCATGCCGGCTGGCCGTTGATGGCGTTGTAGGCGCACATCACTGATCCAGCTTTGCCTTCTACGATGGCTGCGCGAAAAGCCGGCTCGTATGTATCCACCTCATCGTGCTTGCTAACGTCAACATCGGCAAAGTGACGTGTTGGTTCTGGTCCGCTGTGTACAGCGAAGTGCTTCGGTGTCGCAATCGCAAGGTAGTACCTGGGGTTATTCCCTTGCAGTCCCGTTACGTATGCAACCCCCATGCGGCCTGTGAGGAACGGATCTTCGCCGTAGGTCTCCTGCCCACGGCCCCAGCGCGGATCACGAAAAATGTTCAGATTCGGCGACCAGAAATCCAAGCCACCCATAATGCCGGTGTGCCCTTCGCGCAAATTTTGGACATGCTTGATGCGGCCCTCAATACCAATCTGCGCCGCCATGGTGTGAATACCCGGTGCATCGAACGTCGCCGCGAGCCCAATCGGCTCCGGATATTCGGTCACCCCTTCGTTGATCACTCCATGTAAAGCTTCGCTCCACCATTGATACGCAGGAATGTTCAGCCTCGGAACAGCCGCCGAGTTGTTCTGCATCTGCGAAGCTTTCTCCGCGAGCGTCATCCTGTGAACCAAATCCACGGCGCGCTGCTCAGGCGGAAGCTCGGGATCCAAGTAAGGAAGGTTTGCTCTTTCCTGCGCGACTGCGTTTGGCAGGGCTACCGCAAGAAAAAACGTTCCCGCGCAAACAAGAATCCACTCGATGCTTCGGATGATGCGGCGTTTCATGGTGTTCTCCATTTTGACCTCTAAATTCCGCCGTTAGCCACGGCGATTTTGTGCCAACTGGCAGAGTACTACAAACAGCATCTCTCTGACTTGCTGAAGGACTGCGTTCAGATCGATGACAATCAAGCGAAGGCGGGAATATTTGGAACGCTGGTGATCAAGCGTGGTTTAAAACGGCGGGCACGAAAGCTGCCGACACACATTTCTTACCGAGGCCGGAAAGTACACCGCTCCCTTCACCTTGCAGTATGTTGCTGGACACGATAGCATTAAGACCACGATGCGCTAAATGCATCCCCAGGAAGACACCGTTGAAACCCTATTTGTTCGTCTCGCGTCCGTAAGGCGCGAAGGGAAGGTTGTGTCATCGACGGGAAACGGTGGGATGCGAAGAGTCGGTGCAGAATTCGGTGCAGTCGATTTGCCGATTTTGGACGATTCTTTTAAATCGTTGAAAATACGTAATTCATTAACTGCGGAAGTGGTGGAATTGGCAGACACACCATCTTGAGGGGGTGGCGCCGAAAGGCGTGGGGGTTCAAGTCCCCCCTTCCGCACCATTCAACGCCATCGTTGGCTCTCTAGATCACGTTAGAACCCGAATCAGCCCTTACGCAGTCAGGCAGATTCGGGCCTCGCTGCCTAAGTGTGGGCAGGCTCAAATTTAGGTACAATAGCAAAAGCTATCCGGTAGGGCTGGACCATCCGTCCGCACCCTTGGGAAGACTTCGAAAAGCAAGCTTATCAAGCCATGATCACATTGATTACTATCCTGCATATCCTCGTTTCTATTTTTCTGATTGTCGTCATATTGCTGCAGAGCGGACAGAGCGGCGATATCGCAGCGGCATTTGGTGGCATGGGCAGCCAGACGGCCTTTGGCCCACGCGGAGCGGCCACCGCGCTTTCCAAAGCCACTACCTGGTCAGCAGTCATCTTTGTGCTTACTTCCATCACACTGTCCATCGCAACGTCACGGCATAGCGGTCCGCATTCAGTTTTGCAGGGAGTGAACTCATCCCAAACCAAGTCGCAACCCGCGGCCCCGGCACAGAAACCGGCAGCTCCGGCGCCTCAACGCTAAATTGATATCGCCTTCGTTCTTCTGCGCAGGACGCTGACGAACCATGATCCACGAAATCCTTCCCGTCGGCCCGCTTCAGTGCAATTGTTCAATCATTGGGGATGAGGACACTCACGAGGCAATGGTCATTGACCCCGGCGACAAGATCGAGGAAATTCAGGCGATCATCTCCAGGAATCACCTTCAAGTCAAACAGATCGTCGTGACTCATGCGCACCTTGATCATGTAGGCGGAGCAAAAAAGTTGCGCGCCGCCACCGGCGCTCCCATCCTGCTGAACCAGAATGATCAGGAACTTTTAGCTATGCTCGATGTGCAGGCCGCATGGCTGGGAATGGACGACCCCGGCAAAATTGAAGTTGACCAAAACGCCCAGGATGGCGACGTGGTCAAAACAGGCTTGATTGCCGCCACTGTCATGCACACTCCGGGCCACACCGAGGGCAGCATCTGCCTCTACTTCCCTACCGAGAAAAAGCTCATCGCCGGTGACACGCTTTTTGCGGGCAGCATTGGCCGCACCGATTTGCCCGGCGGCTCCATGCGAAAGATTCTGCGTTCTCTGCACGAAAAAGTACTGGCACTGCCCGACGAAACAATCGTCGTTCCCGGACATGGTCCGACAACCTCCATTGGCGAGGAACCCGAGAGCAATCCCTTCCTGAACCGGACGTAAATAGACTTAGAGCAAAAGATTCAACCCTAGAATTTGAAAAAAGGATTCGAACCGACGCCTTCGCTAGGAAGCGTCAGCGAGGCGATAATCGTTGTTGGAAGCGCGGTAGCGAAGCAGGGCAGCAATATTGCCTACAGGCTCAAGTTCTGGGCCGCGGACGCAAACCAATTCAATATCGCGACGAACGAGCTGCGGAACCATGGCATCAACAATGTCTTCGAGCCTCCTCGTGCTGTGTCCGCAAAGCGCGCAATAGCGCACCAGATGCGCATCCAATCGCCCGCAGGATGTGCACTCCACTCCCCGGGCCGCGTAGTTTTCCGTCACCAGCAAGGCGCGGACTTCTCCTAATTCCAGGGAACGCAATACTCGCCGCAGTCCCGTTACCCCGCGCTTATGACTCTTGGCGTAACTTAGGACCTGCTTGACCAACTCCTGTTTATGAACTTCGCGGTTCGCGCGAAACACTTCGCTTGCGGATTCACGAACCTGCTCCGCGCTCAAGTCGGCCGTGGCCGCAAACTGTCCCATGCAAAGCTGTTTGATTTCCGGATGCAAGCGCGGTTCGAAATCATGCCAGTTCGTTTCCAGGCAACCAGCAGTCCACTTCTCCCATTTGCCTTTTTCCCACTCGTCTTTGAGATGCGCAGCGACATCGCGGAAGTGGTGCAGCACCTCATCCTCCACGCCCCTTTCAGCGTGTCCGGCGTCATATCCATGCCAGCCATCGCTTCGCCCGCGGTGTGGTAACGAACGAAACAATCCTTCTCGTTCCAATATCTCGTCGTCTTGCAAATCGAAGAGTCTAGCCTTTTTGCGGTCGAGCAGGACTACACGGGTTTTGGGCCGCGTATCCATCATGGCGAGCAAAGGCTTCAGATGAAATCGCGGGCCCGTAGTGATTGCTGATCCGGGTAATTGCGGAGGGAGATCGAACTCGCGCCAGAAATTCCTCTTGCCGCAGGCAAAAATGACCTTGGCGCGCGTCTGGTTGCCGCGCAATTCTTGTGCGATTTCCAGCATTCGATGCAGGTCTTCGGCAATGCCGGCATTTTTCCCGTTATGCTTGATCTCTCGCATGGCGTTTTTCACCAGGTCTTTCGCAAGGATCATCTCTTCGCGGTGCGATTTGTCCCGCGGCGTTTGCGGCTGAAAATAGAAGCTGAGAGCACACTCGCGTTGCGCGTCCGCTTCAAAGGCGGCTAGTTCGCGGATTTCTTTGCGCGAAATCATGGGGGATCTGCTCCTGCGAAACTATGCAGTGCCGGTCTTCTGTAACAATTTGTCTTTGAACCGGTTGGGAATGGGAGGAGAGGTGCGTAAGCGCTCGCGGCCATTCACAATGGACGAATGAACTTCCTGCGATGTGCGGTCGGTAATGCTGGAAATTTCTTCAATGGAAAAGCCTTCTATCGCGTACAGCACGAAGGCTTCGCGGTCCACTGGCCTCGCGTTCCTCAAAGCAGCCTGTACCAAGGTGATCATTTCATCTGAGTAGGCAATTTCCTCAGGAGTGGAGATTCTGCGGTCCGCCACGATGCTTTCGCCGATAAGGCTCTCATCGGGCTGGTGGTATTGGAGGAGCGCTTCATCGCTGGCGCGCACATTCGGCTTCCATGCCGAATCCTCCAAATGAACGCCCGCCTGGTATTCATAGTCGGTCATCGTCAAATCCATCATCGCGCGAATTGCCAGACGGTAAAGCCATGGCTCGAGCGCCAGAAGATCGGGCTTATCCATGCCGTCTGAAAGTGCCTGCGCAATGACTTCATCCACGATTTCGTCCTTCGAAAGAAAGTTCGACGGGATTTCGCCTAACGACTCCCGAAACAGCAACTCCCGCGCCACAAAACTTTCAAGCCGCCGTAAATTTACGTTGATATAGGAGCGGATATCTTCTGACGTCACGGTGGAAGCAGGAACGGCGGCAACCGTGTCTTCGAACGGTACTTGCGAAATCGGGTTCTTCACCATTCCCCGCCTCCACCGCGGCCAGCGGTGGGAGCTGCGCAATAGGTCTTTGTGCTTTTGCAGCTGCAACAACAGATCGTCGAATCCTGATTTCACAGCCGCACTCGGCGTATCGCCGGTACGCTGCGCCATCATTTGTCCCGACGGGAGCCGCAAATTCAGCGAAATGTTGGCTCCTTCGCGCGACGAACCCTGTTCGAGCGTGCCCTTTACGTGAATCAGTTCGGGGCGAAATACCTGAAGGCGTTTTTGCAGTTTTTCGAGATGACGTTGAATTTCTTTTTCCAGATCGGGAGTCTTACGGATTTTGTAGCTGATATGAACATTCATGCGGGCCTCGAAAACGGGAGCAGATCCCGTGAAGCTGTCGTTCGCTACAAGCCGATTCTACACCCGCTTCAAAAAGCGGACCGACTATTTGTTTTCAAATTTTTGATGGGGTCAACGCCTGAAAATAAGGTCAGCGGATACAACGCAGAACATAAATGACTCATCCGGGGACGCGTAACGCTAGACGGCCACCGTCACGGAAGTTTCGGTGCGCGTGACCGGGCGGTAGAGGGTATCGCGTTCAATCGGCTCCCGGCCAGCTTCTTTGATCAAGCGAACAAGCTCCTGCCGTCGCATTCCCTGCGGCGTGGTCGCGCCCGCATCATGATAGATCTTCTCTTCAATCACAGTGCCATCGAGGTCGTCGGCGCCAAATCGCAGCGATATCTGTGCAATTTTCGGCGTCAGCATCTGCCAGTAAGCTTTGATGTGGGGGAAATTGTCGAGCACTAGGCGGCTGACGGCGATCTGCTTGATGTCCAGCATGCCTGTGGTTTTGGGCAGGTGTTCCAAGGGCGTGTTGTCAGGATGGAAGGCAAGAGGAATAAAGGTTTGAAAACCTCCGGTCTCGTCCTGCAAAGCCCGCAACTTTAACAGATGGTCAACGCGGTCTTCGTCATTCTCCACATGGCCGTAAAGCATGGTTGCATTGGATTTCAGCCCAAGCTGGTGGGCCGTCTTTGCCGTTTCCAGCCACTCGCCGCCGTCAATTTTGTGATCGCAAATAATGTGGCGCACGCGGTCGGCGAAGATTTCCGCGCCGCCTCCGGGCAACGAATCCAAGCCTGCCAGTTTCAATTGCTCCAGCGTTTCGCGAATGGATAGCTTCGCCCGCTTGGCCAGATAAGCCACTTCCACCATAGTAAAAGCTTTCAGGTGCACTTGAGGAAAACGCTGCTTCAAGCCCGAAACCAGGTCAAGGAAATATTGGAATGGAAGGTCAGGATGCAGCCCGCCAACAATGTGAAACTCGGTGACGGCTTCGCTATATCCAGAGGCTGCGGTTTCAAACGCTTCTTCAAGAGCCATGGTGTATGCACCCGAAGAGTTCTTCTTTCTGCCAAAAGCGCACAACCGGCAGGCCGCCACGCATACATTCGTCGGATTAATGTGCCGGTTCACGTTGAAATACGTTCGGTCGCCATGGAGTCGTTCGCGAACGTGATTCGCCATCCAACCGACTGCCAGAATATCGCCCGTCTGGTAAAGGGTAAGCGCGTCATCGCCACTTAAACGCTCCCCCGCAAAGAGCTTGTCTTTAATGGGAAGAAGCCGCCGGTCATCAGCATGAAATGGGTGCAAAGCTGCCATCACTATTGATGATACCGCAGCAAACGAGAATTCGTCATACCTCGTTGTTCAGGCACTATAAACTGCGGATTTATGGTCAATCCGGGAAGAGCCGACAATATTTTACTGCGCGGGAGCGGCTGAAGTTGTAGTCGTAGTCTGCGTCGGTTGAAGAACGGGAACGGGTTGCGACTGCATTGCGGGCTGGTTTTGAGGCGGTAACTGCGTCTGCATCGGCGCCAAAAACGGGTCCAGCGTGGGGGGCAGCACGGGATCCGCCTTCGGAGGCGTTCCCTTTGCATCGATAATCGCCCAATGCCAATCATCTCCGGGCGCAAGCTGGCTCTGTAGCGCCTGCTGAAATACGGTAGTGCTGGTTGAAGCGGCAGAGCCCTTCATGTGAAACAGCAGAGTAGTGTCAGAAAGTTTCTGCTCCGTATCGCTTGAGGTCACTGATGCTGGAATCAACCTCCCTGATCCGTAGCTTGCGGTGCTCGCAGACGGATGCACAATCGTCAGAGCGACCGTCACTTCCCGCAAAGTCCAGTCGGAACCGTTGTACATGGAAATTTCAAATGTGTCGCCATCAACGCGCGCCGGGCCGTTCAATTTGGCGATTTCGCTATCCGGAAGGCTTCGCGTGGCAAATGGGTCGGTAAGCAATGCGGTCGCCCGCGAATTAAATGAAAGACTGCAGGTAACATCCGGCGCGGAAACCTGAAAGCTGTTTCCTCCGCTGCTGATCGAATACTTCAGCGCGTCCCAGGGTTTTTGCTGGTCGGCGGCCTGCATCAGCTCGGGAAAATTGTCGTTGTTAATTTCAGGCCCGGACTGGGCCTGTTTACTTTGCCGCAGGGCGCGGGCAAAGTCGCCTAAGGAGGGAGCGCCATCCTCCGACTGCGCCTTCAACGCGCAAGGCAATAACAGTGTGGCGGCGAGCAACAGTATCGAGACAATGTCCCTGGACTTCATATCGGCTTTGTTCTTCGCAACTGGCTTGCTGCGTTAGTACAATTTTGCCGCAAAACGCGAACGAAATCCGCGAAAGGTCACCTTTTCAGGTTACCTTTGTGCGCACAATTCCTTCATAAATTCTAGTCAGGATGAAGAGAAGGCGGGAAAACCGAAGTCGTAGAACTAGCGGAAGGAGAAGCCGTGTTATTCAGGCGGGCGGGAAGAAATATGGCTTGGGCATGCGCGACAAAGCGGCACGCAACGGGGCGCAGGCCCAAGCTGTGTTAGATCAGGCCAGAAGATCGCAAGCGAGTGACTAAATCCGGAGCAGGAACGGGTTGACGTCGAAATACCAGGCGAGCCATTGCAAATCCCAACGCAGCGAACCACATATGCGCCAGCTTCATAAACCACCTCACGCCATTCACAAATATTCCTATCGGCATCCGGTCGAGTCCGCTTTAGGACTCTACAACATCAACGTAGCAAGAACATGAAGTTGGAACAATCCACTTTCGTGCCATCGAAGTGGCACGAAGGTCAGAGGAAGTTACCTCCTCAGTAACTCGAAAAGTAATACGGCAACCTACTCATTATGTATAGGGATTCAGGGACACAGACTATACCTGCAGCACGTCGCCGTCACGCGCCACAACTTCGTAAAGCACCGGATTAACGAAGAATCCGAGCAGAAGCCGTGACAGCAGCCCCGCGACAATCACAATGGCAAAGGGCTTTTGCGTGTCAGAACCAATTCCAGTGGAAAGTGCTGCTGGCAGGAGCCCAAGACAGGCAACCAGCGCGGTCATCATGATGGGGCGTAATCGTAATAGCGATGCTTCCAACGTCGCCGTACGGATGTCCTTCCCTTCCAGCCGGAGTTTATTGATGTACGAGACAAGAATCACCGCGGTTTCAACCGATACTCCCATGAGTGCCAGCAGGCCCAGCACTGAAGAAACGCTGAAGGGCGTGTGCGTAAGCTTTAGAGCAATCAGTGCGCCCACCGGCTCGGTCATGACCACTCCCAGAGCAATCGTCACCGGGAACTTGAAATTTCCATAGAGAGCGAACAGGATCAGAAAAATCAGCAGCACCGCCAACGGTCCAATAATCACGAGCTGCCTTTTCGCCTCCAGAAACAAGCTGTACTCCCCGCCCCAGGTCATCCAGTATCCAGGTTGCAGCCGCATGACCTTATTGACGGCGGCTTGCCCATCGCGCACCGCGCTTTCCAAGTCGCGTCCTTCAATGCTGTACTGCACTCCAATGTAACGGGAATTGTCTTCGCGATAGATAAAAGACGCGCCGCTCTTTGTTTGAATGTCCGCCAGGGCTGAAAGGGGAACCTGTTCGCCATCGGGAGCGCTTACCAATAAATTGCCGATTTCTCCCGGCGTACTGCGGAACTGCTGCTGCATCCGAACGACAAGATCAAACAGCTTTTCTCCTTGAATGACCTGCGTCGCTGCCTGACCACCCACCGCTGCCTGAATCACTGCTTCAACGTCCGAAACGTTAATGCCGTAACGCGCAATTTTTTCACGGTCCACTTCAATCACCAGCGTAGGCTGGCCAAGCTCGCGCACCACCGTCAGCCCCGTAAAGCCAGGGACATGTTCCAGAATATTCTTGAGCTGAATAGCATTCTTCTCCAGCACATTCAAGTCCGGACCAAACACTTTGACCGCAAGCGAACTTTTCAACCCGGTCAACGCTTCATCCACGGCGTCTTCAGCGGGCTGCGTGTAGTTAAAAATTATTCCCGGAAATGTAATCAGCCGCTTGTTGATGGCTGTCGTCAACTCCTCTTTATTGTGAATGCTTCCCTGCTCCCACGATTTGTCGTTGTACGGCTTTAGCCCAACATAGAATTCGCAATTAAAAAATCCCGTGGAATCGGTGCCATCATCAGGCCGCCCGAGCTCCGAGCCGACCACGGTCACCTGCGGATAGGACATCAATATGTCGCGGATCTGAGGAGCGATTTTTGAAGATTCTTCCCAAGAAATCGTATATGGCATGGTGGCGCGGACCCATAAAGCGCCCTCATCCAGATGCGGCATAAACTCGGCGCCGATGAACGGGACCAGCAGCAGCGTGAGCCCGAAGATAAGACCCGCTCCAAGCAGCGTGAGTCCGGCATGTTCCAGGCACCACCCCAGTTGCTTTCCATACCAGCGTTTAACGGCCTCATACGGACGATTCACCTTCTCCTTCACGCCAGAGCGAAACCAGTAGGAGGCCATGACCGGAACAAATGTCAGCGTCAGGATGAGCGCGCCAAGCAGCGCGTATGACATGGTGTCGGCCATGGGGTGAAACAATTTTCCCGATGGACCGCTCAATGCATAGATCGGCAAGTACCCGGCGACAATAACTGCGACGGAATAGAAGATGGGGCGGTCCACGTCGCGGGCCGCAATCAGGATGACTTCGTTAAGCTTGTAGTCCTGCCCCGCGCGTTCGGCCAGCTCGCGATAAATGTTCTCCATCATCACGACCGTGCCGTCAATAATGATCCCGAAGTCTATGGCGCCAATCGAAAGCAGATTGGCCGACATGCCCTGCAAATGCAGCAGAATGAAGCTAAAAAGCAGCGCCAGTGGGATCGTGAACGCAACAATGACTGCGGCGCGGACACTAACGAGAAAGAAAATCAGCACCAGCAGCACGAGAATCATGCCACGCAAAAGATTGTTTTCCACCGTGCTCGTGGTGACACTGACAAGATCGCTGCGGTCATAATAAGGATGGACCTTTACATCCTTGGGCAGAATCAGGCGGTTCAACTCGTTAGTTTTCTTTTCCACCCCTTTCAGAACCTGCTGCGCCTGTTCGCCGCGCCGCATCAGGATGACGCCCTCTACCGCGTCGTCTTTCTTCTGGAAGCCGAACTCGCCCAAGCGGGGCGCGCTACCAATCACCACTTGTCCCACATCGCTGATTCGCACCGGAGTGCCGTGGTTGCTGCCCACCACCACATTCCCAATATCTTTGGTGTCGCGTATCAAGCCGACTCCGCGCACGTAATAAAACTGCCCGCCTTGGGAATAAAATCCGCCGCCCGCATTGGAGTTGTTATTGCTCAGCGCCTGCACAACTTGTGGGACGGTGAGGTGGTAACCATAGATACGCGCTGGATCGAGAAGCACCTGATACTGCATCACAGTCCCGCCGAAGCCTGAATCATCCGCAACGCCCGGCACGGATTTATAGGCCCGTTCCAGCACCCAGTCTTCAATCGTTTTTAGTTCCTGCGGGCTGCGGTCGGGACTCTCAACTACATACCGGTAAATCAGCCCGCTGGGACTGAACAGCGGCGACACGCTCGGCGCCACGCCGGATGGCAACTGCGCATCGCCCAACCGCTCAAACACCACCTGCCGAGCGAAATAGTCGTCCGTGCTGTCCTCAAAGGTAAGCTGAATGTCGGAGAGACCGTAAAGCGTAACTGAGCGCATCACTACGAGATGCGGAACTCCGTTCATCTCCACTTCAAGCGGCAGAGTCACCAGGCGTTCAATCTCTTCCGCGGCGTGGCCCTGCCATTGCGTGATGATTTCCACCATCGGCGGAGAAAGATCGGGATAGGCGTCCACCGGCATTCGCTGAAACGAGATTGAGCCCCAGATGACCAGCGCGAGAACGAACATCAATACCAGAAAGCGCTGACGCAATGCGGCCTGCACGATGCGATGGATCATGCTTCGTCTCCGTTGCACCGCGTTGCGCGGAATGTAAGGGGCTGAGTCATCTTTGTAATGAATTGGCGAATTGCACGAATAGGCTTCCGTCAGCAATCACGCGGTCGCCGGCAGCCAGGCCGCTGGTGATCTGAGTTGCAGCCTCCGTCGTTTCGCCGAGCGTGACATTTCTGCGTTGGAATTGATTATTCCCGGCGCTCACATAGACATATGGTTCGTTTTCATTGCCTCGCAGGATCGCGGCATTAGGCAGGGTGAACGCATTGGAAATTTTCCCTGCTTGCACCAGTGACGCCACATACATATCTTTCTTCAGTTCCTCGTGGGGGTTCTTCACATCAATTCGCGCTTGCAGTGTTCGAGTCGCGGGATCGAGCGCCGGCGCAACGTAGGCGATCTTGCCGTGAAACTCTTTGCCGGGATATGAATCGGCTGTAGTGACTACGGCATCACCGACATGTACGTAGGGCAAATCCTGCTGGTAAACATTCGCCAGCACCCAAACAGTGCTCATATTGGAAATGGTGAAGGCCTGTGTTGCTCCGGCCTGAATTACTTGCCCCTGAGAAACAAGCCTTTCAACAATTTCTCCGGAGATAGGAGCAAGCACCGGAATTTCCGGCGACGAAGAACTTTTCGCGACCTCATCCATGTTATGAAATCCCAACACCTGCAACGCCTGCTGGCTCGACTGCAAGTCTGCCGAGGCCTGCACTCGCGCGGATTCCGCGGCCAGCAAATCGCGCTCGGCAACGGCGTGGTGATCAAAGAGGTCTTTGGCGCGCTCATATTCTTTTTCCGCGACCTGGTAGGCGTCATTCGCTTTGAGGTACGTAGCGCGGAGCTGCGAAAAATCCGGACTGGAAACATACAGCAGCGCCTGACCGCGCTTCACGGCTTCTCCTGGCGAAACCAGAATGCGGCTTACCAGGCCTCCAACCTGCGTGATGACAGGCGTTGTGGCAAAGCCATTAAAGGCGACCACCCCAGTAAGACGCAAAGTCCGCGTCAGGGATGCGGGCTCGACGGTCACGATTTGGATATGCGCCATTTGGTCTTGAGGAATCGTGAACAGCTGCGCGTTATTAGAAGAGCTGCCTCCCGAATACGACGTCATGTTCTCGGAATCGTGCGAACTGCAACTCGTGCCTAGCAACAGCGCACACCCTAGAGCGAGCGAAATCAGCAACGCACGCGGATTTTTCACCATGCCGCTGTCAAAAGCGTTCCCGGCATTCAGCACTCGATTCGGATAATGGAGTTTTCTCATGGCAATGTCCTGGTCCCTACCGACTCTTTAAGCTGCTCGACGGACACCAGATAATTGGCCAACGCTTGCCGGTAGGCCAGTTGCGTTGACCGGTAACTGCGCTCCGCGTCCAGAAAATCCAAAAGGCTGGCCGCGCCGCGTTTGTACGCGTATTCGCTGATGTCCCGCGAATCTTGTGCCTGTTTCAGATATCCCGACGTATAGAGCTGCACGACTTTCTGGTTGCTGACAAATGACTCATACGCATTGCGGACATCGGTCATGACTGCATCGCTCGCCGCTGACTCCTGTTCCTGCGCCTGCGTAAAGGCGAAGCGCGTACGCGCAATCTCTCCCTGATTGCGGTCGAAAAACGGCAGAGGAATGCTGAAGTTAATACTGGCCGTATTTTGATCGGAAAGGTGGCTGTAACCGAGTCCCGCATTGATGTCGATTTTTCCGTTTGCCTTGGCCAAGTCAATCTGGCTCTGCGCCGCTTGCACGCCGCTCACCGCCGACTGCAAATCCGGACGCGACTTGAGCGCCCGCAATCGCAGATCATCCAAATTGAACTTCAAAGGCTCGTATGTCATTTCGCCTTCCACATCAAAGTTTTCAGCCACCGCGTCATATCCCAGAAGTTGGCGCAGACCGGAAAGCGCCTGCACCTTTGACACCTGCGCAGCGGCAACATCGGTTTGAAACTGCAAGAGTTGTAATTTGATTTTCAGATAGTCGCCTTCGCTGATCGCCCCAGCCTTGTACTGCTCTTCCGCGATGGTCACCGTCTGCTGAAAACTCGCCAGCGCCTGTTGCGCAAACTCCAGGTTGGAGTTGGCCAGTTGTGCGCCGATAAATTGCTGGCTGACGTTAAAGATCAGATTCCGTTCCGTGTCCGCCACTTGAAAACGCGTCACGGCGGTGGCGTCCCGCGCGGCATCCAGCCGTTTGCGCCGCTTGCCGCCGCGCTCAAACAGGTAGTTCACGCCTATATCAAATTCCTGAGTGGATTCCAAATTGGCAATCGTGAAATTGGAGGGATCGAGCGGAAAGAACAGGCCATCCCCCGTGAGATTCGGATTGGGGCGAAAGTTTGCCGTAATCTCTTGCGCTTGATTTTGCTGAATCTGCGTCCGCGCGGCTTTCAAGGCATGGCTATGCGTCAACGCGAGGTCAACCGCCTGGTCGAGCGTAATCAGCGAGGGCGCTTGAGCGCTGGCACTTCTGCCAAGCAGCGCCAAGCCGCACAGCACAACGCAAATAGAGAAATAACGCCGCATCGTTCCTGATTTCCGGAGGCGCGGGAGCATGCAGAACGGTCATGCCTCCGGCCTTGTCAATCCCTAAAAAAATGAAACTCGTCAACTGGTTGAAAAAGAAGAGTACAAAGACAGAGCAATTCGGAAGCTACGCGATAGGCGGGGGGCGTACGGAAAGATCGAAGATGGGAAGAAGAGAAACTAAATTTGTCCTGACCGGTTTGTTGTTTACGTAGGACTTCGCAGCAAAATGGAGAAAGTTTACCTGCGCAATCACAGATGGCGAGTGCGC
>Ga0134125_10000835_pt1 | contig 40038 bp, 32 predicted proteins | sample KB31751_FD_96464 | JGI IMG/M metagenome (GOLD analysis project Ga0134125, IMG submission 96464) | Terrestrial soil microbial communities with excess Nitrogen fertilizer from Kellogg Biological Station, Michigan, USA - KB3-175-1 | ecosystem: Environmental > Terrestrial > Soil > Unclassified ...
GAACCACCCAAGAACCACCAAGAACCGACGAGAAGGAGAATCCCGATGAAGCTCTATTACGCCCCCGGCGCCTGCTCGCTTTCGCCCCATATCGCCCTTCTCGAGGCCGGCCTCCCCTATGACCTGGTCAAGGTGGATTTGCGCGCCAAGAAGCTCGAAAATGGCGACGATTTCTGGAAGGTCAATCCGAAGGGCCAGGTGCCGGCGCTGGCGCTCGACTCCGGCGAACTGGTCACCGAAGGACCTATCATCGTGCAGATGATCGCCGACAAGGTCAAAGACAAGCACCTGGCGCCTGCCCGCGACTCCGACGAGCGCTACAAGCTGCTCGAATGGCTGAACTACATCACAAGCGAGTTGCACAAGAATTTGGGTGCCATGTTCTCGCCCGTGCTGTCCGACGATACCAAAGCCTTCTTCAAGGACCGCACCATGGGCAAGTTCAAGTATCTGGAGACGCAGCTTGCGGGGCGCGATTACCTGATGGGCAAGCAATTCACGGTCGCCGACGGCTATCTCTTCACCATGCTGATGTGGGCCATCGACCGGCTGAAATTCGATCTCTCCTCGCTGCCGAACCTCATGGCCTACAAGGCCCGCGTTGCCGCGCGCCCGAAGGTGCAGGAAGCGCTGAAGAAGGAAGGTCTGCTGCAGGCGGCGTAGGGTTTCACGGACTTCGAAACAGTCGAAAGGCCGGACATCGATCCGGCCTTTTTTTTGTCTTCGCGATGACAGCGGCGAAATCGCTTTACACCGATGTTAACCAAGAAAGGGCTTCGCGGAGTCGAGCGGGCAGGCTTAATGCGTGCTTAATACATTCACGCGAGTGTTAGCGGGCCAGCGCAACCACCATCATCATCACGCAGCAAGAACTGCGGGCGTAGTTCAACCTCCAGGGAGGGGTTGCATGAGAACGCTTGTTGTCGGTGCGTTGGCCGCAACCCTTGTCGGCTGTAGTTGTTTTGTTTCCCCCGAGTCAGGCGTTGAAGCCTGCACCGGCGCGGACGGAAGCGGGTTCGCCTGTTTCGACCGGAATGCTGCTGTCGGTCGTCTCAGTCAGGAGACCGAGCCCGAATCCGCATCGGACCCGGGCAACATAACGCCAAGGAAAAAAACAGCGCCCGCGGCGAGGACGCCAAAACCGTCGTCGGCTCACGCGGGCGGCAAAACCAGTCATGCGAGCAGAGCGGAAAAGTCCGGGACCACCGGCGTCGCGAAGGTCGAGCCCGCGGCGGCCGGAAAGCAGCCTGACGCAATCGATCCGGTCAATGACAGGGCGAAGATCGCGGTGATCGTCAAACTGGAGAACCCGGCGTCCGCCGCCTTCAGCGAGATGAACCGGGCCATGCGAAAAAATACCCTGGGACAATCCGTCGATACGATCTGCGGACACGTCAAGAGCAGGACGGCATCCGGCGAGGACATCGTCGACAGGCCGTTTCTGTACCTCGTGAAGGACGATGAAGCGTATGTCGCCGATGCTTCGCCTGCTTCGGCGGCGTCGACGGCATATCGGAATATTTGCGACTGACGAGTTTTGAAGATTGGCCACATTTCTCTGAATGCGGGAAACCCCATGGACGATCTAGCTCTATCTCGCGGCGGATCGCAAAAATTTCCGGTGATCGTGATCATCAATGATCAAGTCCTGCCGCGCAGCTGCATTGTCAATATCCTGAAGCGGGAGTTTGCCGGATTCGAAATCGCCGAGATGGCAACGACGGCCGATCTGAATAAAGTTTCGGGAAGGGACGTTCGCCTGATCGCATTCAATTTGGGGGACGCAGTGATCACCGATCCTTCGGTGGAGGACCGTCTGTCGCTGATCGAGGAGTTGTGCCCCAACGCGCATGTGGCGCTGCTCTCGAATCGCGACGACGAGGCCACCGCCACGGCCGCGATGCAACGGGGCATCCGCGGTTTTCTTCCGAGCTCGATTCCGGTCGAGGTCGCGGTCGCAGGTTTGCGCCTTGTTCTCGCCGGCGGCGTGTACCGACCGCTGCCGATCGTCAAGCAGCACTGTTCGCTTCCGGAATGCGCCGCACCTTCGGGGCCGTCGACAGTCCGCGCAAATGACGGCTTTGCCAACCTTGTGCCGGAGAAAATGCGGGCCGACCTGACGCCGCGCGAGCAGCACGTGCTGGCGGCGCTGAAGCTTGGCCTCCCCAACAAGCTGATTGCCCTCAAGCTCAACCTTTCGGAAAACACCGTCAAAATGCACATCCAGCACATCATGCGAAAGTGTCGCGCCCGCAACCGCACCGAGGCGGTCCTGCGCTGGAGCGGACGATCCAACGGCCACCTGCCCTCGTGAAACCTCCCGCATAGGCGATTTCGCCGCCGATCAATCCTCACGGAATGCGCTGTTGAAGCTGTCAAGCAGCGGCTTGAGGGCGTAGAGCGCCACGGTGCCGCGACCAGTCTTGATGAACACCTCGGCCGGCATTCCCGGAATGATCTTGATCGCGTCGTGTCCTATGGCACGCGGATCCTGCACGCGAATCTTCGTAGCATAATAAGGTTGGTCGGTACGCCTATCGAGCAGACGGTCCGCGGAAACGCGCATCACCGTGCCATGCAGCGGTGCGACACGGCGCTGGTTGTAGGGCAAAAGATTCACGTCGGCCTCAAGGCCGGGACGAACCACGTCGATGTCCTCGGGCCTGACACGCGCCGTGATGACGAGGCGGTCCTGCCGGGGAACCAGATCCATCAGCGGCGCGCCGGCTCCGATCACCCCGCCGGGAGTGTGCACCTTGAGATCGGTAATCACTCCGTCCTCGGGCGCCTTGACCGCTGTTCGGGAGAGTTGGTCATTGGCCGTCTGCAGTCGCTCGCGTATCTGGAAAATCTGGTTCTGCACCTCGCGCAGCGACTGCGAGATTTCGTTTTGCCGGTCGTTCTGCAGCTTCAGGAGGTCGGTGCGCGATTCGCTGATGACCTGCTCGGCGCGGGAAATCTGCGCGGTGATCTCGCCCCGCCTGCCCTCGATGTCGGCCGCTTCCCGCTCGAGATTGAGAAGGCGCGGACGCCGCTCGAGGCCCTTCTCCACGAGGGTGGCGACGGTCGCCGCTTCCTCGCGGACGATTCCAACGCGATTGGTGGCCGCTTGCGCCTGAGCCTTGAGGCCCTCGATCTCTTTTTCGACTTGCGACCTCTTTTCGCGATTGATGGCAACTTGCGACTGAAACACCTGCCGTCGCGTCTCGAAGATGTTTTGCTGGCCCGTCAGAACGGTCCCCACCATCGATGGACTCTTCTTGTTGGCGGCCACGAGCTCGGGCGGAAACGACACCCGCTCCTCCCCACGCTGTTCAGCGACCAGCCGCGCTTCGCGCGCCATCGCATCCCACAACTGGCCCTTCAGGCTCTCGACCTCGGCACTCGCCTTGGTGTCTTCCAGGAGAATCAGGTTTTGTCCGGCGTGGACGACGTCGCCATCGGCAACCAGGATGTCCCTGATGATGCCGCCCTCGAGGTGCTGGATGGTTTTTCGGCTCGACTCGGATTCGACACTGCCGAAGGCAATCGCAGCGCTTTCGAGCGGCGCAACGGCCGACCAGGTCCCGAGGCCGACGACAAAGCCGCCGACCAGCAGGTTTCCGGTCCGGGTCAGACCGCGGAGCCGGTCGCCAAGTGCCAGCGCCTGCTCTGAACATGGCGGGCTCCTCCGGCTTTCGAGGCGAATGCATGCCATGATCGCAAGACTGCGCCACCCCTCGAAGAGAGCGCGGACGGGCTGGGTGCAGGTCATCGCAAGATCGGTCATGGTGAGGCGCCGGCGCTGTTCGGACATCACGGCGCCTGCTGGTGTTGCGACGGCTCGTGCGAGCCGAGTTGCGGTCGGGCCAGAAATCTCTCGTAGATGTCCTCGCTGTCGCCAAAGGCGCTGATCGTGCCGCCCTGCATGATGGCGATCTTGTCGGTCGCGGCGAGGATCCCGATCCGGTGCGTGATGATCACCACCGTGGTACTCGCCGCCTTCATTTCCTCGATGGCATCGAACAGCATACGCTCGCCGAGAGAATCCAGGCTGGCGTTGGGCTCGTCGAGCACCACCAGATGCGGGTCGCCGTAGAACGCCCGCGCCAGCCCGAGCCGCTGGCGGAAACCGCGCGAGAGACTGGTCCCTCCGCCGCCGACGACCGTATCATAGGCTTGCGGCAGGCTGAGGATCGGCTCGTGAAGCCCCGTGAGTTTTGCAGCGGCGATGACCTTCTGCAAATCCGCGCCGTCGAGCCGCGCAATGATGTCCTTGACGGTCTCGCCGAACAGATCGATGTCTTGCGGCAGATAGCCGAGGCGCCAGCCGGCCGCGTCGCGCACGGACAGGACATCGGTGTTGTCGAGCCGGACCGAGCCGACGGTCGGCGCACAAACGCCGGCGATGATCCTGCCGAGCGTGGACTTGCCCGAGCCGGACGGACCAATGATGCCCAGGCATTCGCCGGGCGCAAGACGGAACGAGATGCCCTTCAACATCAGATGACCCGTTCCCGGAAAGGCAGCGCCGACATTATGGACGACGAGGCTGCCCTTCGGCCGTTCTGTGAAGTCCTCCATGGTCGCGGCTCGCCTGACGGCAGCCATCACGCCGTTAAGCCGCCGGAAGGCAGCGAGCGCCATCGCGAAGGCCTTCCAGCCTGCCATCGCGCCTTCGATCGGCGCGAGCGCGCGTCCGAACAACAGGCTCGTCGCAAAGATGATGCCGGGGCTTCTCTGCTGTTCGAGCACGAGCCAGGCGGCAGCGCCCATGATCAGCACCTGCGCCAGGGCCCGCAGCGGTTTTGAGATCAGCATCACGATCTCGCCGCGACGCTGGGCGACGTCATGCTCGTACCTGGAATCCTGCGCCGCCTGCTGAACCAGCCGCGCGGCGCCATCGAGCATTCCCATGGCCTTGATGACGTGGACGTTGCCAACGGCGAGCCCGAACCGCCCGTGGCTCCGCGTCAGCGCGGCCATCGACCGCGTCAGCGGGCTTTGCGTGAGGCAATCGCCGGCAAATCCGAGGCCGAGCAGGGCCACCGCTGTGGCCGCGCCGATCATCCCCAGCCAGGGATGCACGAGGAAAAGCACGAAGAGGAAAACCGGCGACCACAGCACGTCGAACAGCATCGGGCATGCGCCGGACTCGGCGAACTGGCGCAACGTCGAAAGATCGCGATACGCCTCCGATGCGCAAGCCGGATCGGATCGATAGGCATATTCGAGGCAGGCGGAGAGCACGGCCGGCCGCAGCCTGTCGTCGAGCCAGGCGCCGATCCGGCCCAGCATGGAGCGGCGCAATGCATCAAGGACGCCGCCGACCATGACGGCAAAGGCGACGATGAGCGTAAGCATGATCAGCGTATCGGCACTGCGGCTCGACAGCACGCGATCATAGATCTGAAGCAGATAGATCGAAGGCGCCAGAAGCAGCAGATTGTAGCTGCAACCGTAGACGAAGACGAGGCCGAGCGATCCTGCGCAGGCACGCAGCGCCACCGAGAGCGGCGTCTGGGACGCCGGCATCATGGTCGGCCGGGACGGCGGCATCAGCATTGCGGTCCCCCGCGAGAATTTTGGAAGTCCGGCCTTACGTCTTACCTTGCGCCTTATCGTCGCGGGTTTCGCAAAGATAAGCAGAACCGGCGGCCCCGGCCGCCGGCCCTTGTCATGCAGACTCAGGCATGCACATGCACGTCGCCACCGACGGCATTGTTACCGTCGCCGCCGTTTCCTCCGATGCCGGCGAGCACGCTCTGGGACATGTCCGCCGCGAGGAAATTGGTCTGGTAGGCGGTCGTATCGGTGTGAACGGTGGAGGCCTCGGCACTCGAATTGGAGATCGCACCATTGGCGGTCTGATGCAGATGGTCGCCAGTGTTGACGTTCACGTCGGCACCGTTGGCGGTGTTGAGCGGGTTGAAGGCGATGCTCGCACTGGCGGAGATATTTCCCGTGCTGACACCGGCTCCGCCGTTTCCGGCACTGTTGCCGCCGGTCGAGATGGAGTCGAAGTGGATAACATCGGTGGGGATGTGAATTGGCATTTGAAGGCTCCCTGGTTAGCTTTGCGCAGCATGCGGCCCAATGTGGACGCCGCCGATCTTGGTTTTGCGCATCCCGTCGGCCAAGCTGCCAAAATTGGTGCCACCGATTTGAGCAACGGGTACGCCCAAAAAGGCGTAGGACAAGATGCAGCAGCAGGCTCCTGCGATCCAAGTTTGCAGACGCGGAACGAAAGTCTCCTCGCCCGCCGCGGGAGAGGAGGAACGAGCCGGCAACGAACCGGATGCAGTGCTTCAGGCGTGACCGGTCAAATGAAGATCCGACAATAGATGCAGGGCGGCATCGCCGCCGACAGCTATGTTGCCATGACCGCCGTCCCCGCCGACGCCGGCGATCTGGATCGCGCCTTGATCGAACTCGACATTGTTGGTCTGGTGTGCGTCGGCCGTGGAGCCGGGTCCGGCGACTGCGATGTTGATCGGCGCATAGACGGCAATGTTGAGGTCAATGAGGTTGCCTGCGAAGTGGCCCTCGCCGCCATTGCCGGCATTGTTGCCGCCGGTCGCAATCACGTCTGAGCCGATCAGCCCCAGGATCGCGGAGGACCCGGCAGCGTCGCCGCCGACCGCAGCGTTGCCGTTTCCGCCGTGGCCGCCGATGCCTGCCATCTGAACCGCGGATTGATCGAACAGCGCATTGTTCGATTGATCGGCATGGCTGGTGGAATCGTATCCCGCGACTGCGATGTTGATCGGGTCGTACACGACGATGGAGCTCTGGACCATGCTGCCGGAAAAATACCCGTTGCCGCCATCGCCGGCGTGATTGTCGCCGCTGGTGAATGAATCGAGCCCCCTGCTGCCGAACGGAGGAGACATCGTACCGAGTGCGGCATTGCCATGAGAGTTCGTGCCCTCGCTCGACACATCCCCGCCAACTGCCACATTGCCATTCCCGCCGCTGCCGCCGCCCCCGGCAAACTGGAACGCAGGTTGAGAGAATTGAACCGAGTTGGACTGATGAGCATCGGCATTGGCATGAGAGCCTGCCACCGCGATGTTGACCGGATCGAATACCGCGACGGGAGCATGCACCATGGCGCCCTGGAAGGTGCCGCCCCCGCCATCGCCGGCGCTGTTGTCACCGGTCGCGATGGCGCCGGAGCCGCCCGACGCGGAGCCGCCGACGCTTCCGCCGATGGCGGCGTTGCCATCGCCGCCGTCACCGCCAATCCCGGCGATCTGCGTCGCAGACTGGTCAAGAAGCGCGACGTTGGTCTGATCGGCGACGGCCGATCCGTGATCGCCCGCCTGCGCCACATTTTGCGGCTCGAACGCCGCATAGGGGCTGTCGATCATGTAACCCGAGAAAGAGCCGTCGCCACCATTGCCGGCGCCGTTGTCGCCGGTGTCAATCGAAAATGGCAAGGAGTCTGTCGAAAGCCATCCTGATGAGCTCGCGTGGTCGATAACCCCTTGGCTCAATTGAAAGCCATCCGAAAGATGCCGAAGAGCCATGGCCGATGTCCCCTGACCTGAATCGATTGACGCCGACTGGACGGACGTTTTCAGGCACAGAATGTCACCTCGGCGAGCGAGATGCCGAGTCCTCAATTCGAGTACGGATGTTTGGGCGGTACAGGCGGGTTCGACTATACCCGTTCGGGTGCTATTCGCAGACCGGCGGCGCAAGGCCGCCGATCTCCCCTCAAAGGATGGCGAGACCTACTCCGCCGCCTGCGCGGCCGGCTTCTTCGGCGCAAAGCGGCCGTAGAAGGTTTCGCCCTTGGCGGCCATCTCTTCGAGAAGCTTCGGCGGCGTGAAGCGCGAGCCGTATTTGGCCTCGAGCTTGCGGCAGAGCTCGACGAAGTTTTTCGTCCCCATGAAGTCGATATAGGACAGCGTGCCGCCGGTGAACGGCGCAAAGCCGAATCCGAGGATCGAGCCGATGTCGGCCTCGCGCGGGTCGACGATGACGTGATCCTCGACCGTGCGCGCGGCTTCCACGGCCTGCACCACGAGGAAGCGCTGCTTGAGCTCCTCGACATCGAGCGTATCGGGGTCGAGATGCTTCGGCTGCAGCGCCGCAATGCCGGCCCACAGGCTCTTCTGGCCCTTGCCTTTCTCCGGATAGTCGTAAAAGCCCTTGCCGTTCTTGCGGCCGAAGCGGCCCTGCTTCTCGACCATCTCGACCATCAGCTTCTTCTGCGCCTGATCGATCGCGTTGGGGCCGAGATCGGCTTCGGTCGCCTTCATGATCTTCAGGACGAGATCGAGCGCCACTTCATCCGACAGCGAGAGCGGACCGACCGGCATGCCGGCCATCCTGGCGGTGTTCTCGATCATCGCCGGCGGCACGCCTTCCATCAGCATTTCGAGTCCCTCGGCGGTGAAGCGCAGCACGCAGCGGTTGGCGTAGAAGCCGCGGGAATCGTTCACGACAATGGGCGTCTTGCCGATCTGGCGGACATAATCGAGCGCGGTCGCGATGGCGACATCGCTGGTGTTCCTGCCGAGGATGATCTCGGTCAGCATCATCTTCTCGACCGGCGAGAAGAAATGGATGCCGATGAATTTCGCCTGGTCCTTGAACTCTTCCGCCAGCGAATTGATCGGCAGCGTCGAGGTGTTGGAAGCGAAGATCGCACCCTGCTTGAGCAGCGGCTGCGCCTTGGCGTAGGTCTCGGCCTTGACCTTGCGGTCCTCGAACACCGCCTCGATGACGAGATCGCAATCCCTGATGGCGCCATAGTCCGCGGTTGCGGTGATGCGCGACAGCGTGGCCTCGCGCTCCTTCTCGGAGGCGCGGCCCTTCTTGACGAGATCGCCGATCACGGTTTCCGCGTGGGCCCTGCCCTTGTCGGCAGAGGCCTGGTCGCGATCGATCAGCACGACATCGATGCCGGCACGCGCCGAGACATAGCCGACGCTGGCACCCATGAAGCCGGCGCCGATCACCGCGAGCTTCTTCACTTTCGTCGGCGGCACGCCTTGCGGACGCCGCGCGCCCTTGTTCAATTCCTGCATCGACAGGAACAGCGAGCGGATCATCGCGGCCGCTTCCTTCGAACGCAACACTTGCGTGAAGTAGCGCGATTCGACGCGCAGCGCCGCATCGATCGGCAGCTGCAGGCCCTCATAGACGCAGCTCATGACGGCGCGCGCCGCCGGATAATTGTCGTAGGTCTCGCGGCGATAGATGGCGTTGCCGGCCGGAAACATCATCATGCCGGCCTTGGAGAACACCGGCCCGCCCGGCAGCCTGAAACCCTTCTCGTCCCAGGGCGCGACCGCCTTGCCGCCGCCCTTGATCCAGTCCTTCGCCGCCTTGATCATGTCAGTGGCGGGAACGATGGCGTGGATCAGGTTCAGCGCCTTGGCGCGATCGAGCTTGATGGCCTCGCCCTTGAGCAGGATCTGCATCGCGTCCTGCGGCTGCACGATGCGCGGCACGCGCTGGGTGCCGCCCGCGCCGGGGAACAGGCCGACCTTGATCTCGGGCAGGCCGAGACGCGTCTTCGGATTGTCTGCGGCGAGACGGTAGTGGCAGGACAGCGTCAGCTCGAAGCCGCCGCCGAGTGCCAGTCCATTGATCGCGGCCACCCACGGCTTGCCTGAGGTTTCGATGGCGCGGAACGCCAGCGAGAACCGCCGGCTCTGGTCGAACAGCATCTGGTTCGCCGCGACCTCGCCCCTCTCCTTCAGCGTCTTCGCATAAGCATGGTTCATGCCCTCGAGCATCGAAAGATCGGCGCCCGCGCAGAACGCGTCCTTGGAGGAGGTGATGACGACGCCCTTCACGGCGGCGTCCTCGGTGGTCTGCTTCACGATCGCCTCGAGCTCCTCGATCGAGGTTTGGTCCAGCACGTTCATCGAGCGGCCGGGAATGTCCCAGGTGACGAGGGCAATGCCGTCGGCGTCGGTTTCGATTTTGAAATTCTTGAAAGCCATGTGATGCTCCCTCCATATCGGCCGCTGAAAAGACGCCGTCGGTTGATTCTCGATTTCGTAGGGTGGGCAGAGCGAAGCGTGCCCACCGCCTTGCGGTTGGAACGGTGGGCACGGCGCAAACGCGCCTTTGCCCACGCTACGCCGTCACACCCGTTCGATGATCGTCGCGGTGCCCATGCCGCCGCCGATGCACAGGGTCACCAGCGCAGTTTGCTTGTTGGTGCGCTCCAATTCATCGAGCACGGTGCCGAGGATCATCGCGCCGGTGGCGCCGAGCGGATGGCCGAGCGCGATCGCGCCGCCATTGACGTTGATCGTGGCGTTGTCGATGTCGAAGGCCTGGATATAGCGCAGCACCACCGAGGCAAAGGCCTCGTTGAGCTCGAACAGATCGATGTCCGACTTCTTCATGCCGGAGCGCTCGAACAGCTTTTCGGTGACGTCGACCGGGCCCGTCAGCATCATCGCGGGCTCCGAGCCGATATTGGCAAAGGCACGAATTTTCGCCCGCGGCTTGAGCCCATGTTTTGCGCCCGCCTCCTTGCTGCCGAGCAGCACGGCGCCCGCGCCGTCGACAATACCGGACGAATTGCCGGCGTGATGCACGTAGTTGACGCGCTCGATCTCCGGGTGCGACTGGATCGCAACCCCATCGAACCCGCCCATCTGCGCGACGTCGGCAAATGACGGTTTCAGCGAGGCCAGCGACTGCATGGTGGTGGTCGGACGCATGTGTTCGTCCTTGGCCAGCAATGTAAGTCCGTTGCCGTCCTTGACCGGCACCACCGACTTGTTGAAGCGGCCCTCGTCCCAGGCCTTGCCGGCGCGCTGCTGGCTCTGCACCGCGTACGCATCGACATCATCGCGCGAAAAGCCATATTTGGTGGCGATCAGATCGGCCGAGACGCCCTGCGGCATGAAGTAGGCGGGTACCGCAATCGAGGGATCCATCGGCCAGGCGCCGCCGGACGAGCCGATGCCGACGCGGCTCATGGACTCGGCGCCGCCCCCGATCACGAGTTCATGTTGCCCGCTCATGATCTGGGCCGCGGCGAAATTCACGGCATCGAGGCCGGAGGCACAGAAGCGACTGATCTGCACGCCCGGCACCTTCTCGCCAAGGCCGGCCTGCAGCGCGGCAAAGCGGGCGATGTCGGAGCCGGCTTCGCCGACGGGATCGACCACGCCGAGCACGACATCGTCGACGGAATGTTCCGGGAGGTTGTTGCGGTCCTTCAGCGCCTTCAGAGGCACGGTGGCGAGTGCAAGCGCGGTCACCTCGTGCAGGGCGCCGTCCGGCTTGCCGCGGCCGCGGGGGGTGCGAACGTGATCGTAGATAAAGGCCTCAGGCATGACGCTCTCCTAAAGATGATATTCGTCATATGATAACGGATTGCAGGGATCGGCGAAAGCAGAACTCCTCGGGCACGATCTCCGCGCAAACGCGTTCCGCGTTTGACGCGAGGGAGAACCGGTGCCCACTTTTCCGGTTCATGCCCTAGAAGGCTTCCGCCGCCAGTTCCATCGTGGTGTTGCTGCCGGTCTGGATGCGCGCCAGATGCAGCGCCGTCTCCGGCAGCATCCGCTCCATGAAGAACCGGCCGGTCACGAGCTTCGTCTTCAGATAGGCCGTCTCGCCACCGGCCGCAATCTTGTCGAGGGCGACTTTGGCCATCCGCGCCCACATGTAGCCGAGCGTGACGAAGCCGAACAGCTGCAGGTAATCGGTGGCGGCGGCGCCGGCATTGTCGGGCTTCATCATGGCGTTCTGCATCAGCCAGGTGGTGGCCTGCTGCAGATGGCCGAGCGCGGCCGACAGCGGGACGATGTAGGGCTTCATCGCCTCATTGCCGCCGTTCTCCTTGCAGTAGGCGCCGAGCTCGGAAAAGAACGACATGATGGCGCGGCCGCCGTCACGCGGCAGCTTGCGGCCGACCAGGTCGAGCGCCTGGATGCCGTTGGCGCCCTCATAGATCATGGCGATGCGCGCATCGCGCACGAACTGCTCCATGCCCTGCTCGGCGATGTAGCCGTGGCCGCCGTAGACCTGCTGGGCCTGCACCGCATTGGCAAAGCCGGTGTCGGTGAGGAAGCCTTTCAGCACCGGCGTCATCAAGCCCATGTGATCGTCGGCCTCCTGGCGATCCTTGGGATCAGACGAGCGATGCGCGACGTCGCTCTTGAGCGCCGTCCAGACCACCATGGCGCGCGCCGCCTCGTTGAAGGCGCGGATCGTGAGCAGCGTACGGCGCACGTCCGGATGCACGATGATGGGATCGGCCGGCTTGTCCGGCGCCTTCGGCCCCGTCAGCGCGCGGCCCTGCATGCGGTCACGGGCGTAGGCGGCCGCGTTCTGATAGGCGACCTCCGACTGGGCGAGGCCCTGCACGGCGACGCCAAGCCGGGCCTCGTTCATCATCACGAACATGCCTTGCATGCCCTTGTTCTCTTCGCCGATCAGCCAGCCGGTGGCGTTGTCGTAGTTCATTACGCAGGTCGAATTGCCGTGAATGCCCATCTTGTGCTCGATCGAGCCGCAAGTGACGCCATTGCGCGCGCCCACTGAGCCGTCGGCATTGACCAGAAATTTCGGCACCACGAACAGCGACACGCCCTTGATGCCGGCTGGCGCGCCTTCAATGCGCGCCAGCACGAGGTGGATGATGTTGGAGGCCAGATCGTGCTCGCCGGCGGAGATGAAGATCTTGGTGCCTGATATCTTGAAGCTGCCGTCGGCCTGGCGCGCCGCCTTGGTGCGCAAGAGGCCGAGGTCGGTGCCGCATTGCGGCTCGGTGAGATTCATGGTGCCGGTCCACTCGCCCGCCACCATCTTCGGCACATAAGTTTTCTTCTGTTCGTCCGAGCCGTGCACCAGAAGCGCCGCAGTCGCGCCCATGGTGAGCCCGCCATACATCGCGAACGCCATGTTGGCGGAGATCTGGAATTCGTTGACGGCTTGCGAAAGCGTCGCCGGCAGGCCCTGCCCGCCATATTCGGTCGGCGCGGAAAGACCGAGCCAGCCGCCCTCGGCGACCTGCTTGAAAGCTTCTTTAAACCCTTTCGGCGTGATGACGCTGCCGTCGCCGTTGCGTTTGCAGCCTTCGAGATCGCCGACGCGGTTCAGGGGCTGCAGCACCTCTTCGGCGAGCTTGGCGGCCTCGCCCAGGATCGCCTCGCGCACGTCGGAGGAGGCATCGGAGAAGCCGGGCAGGTTGTCGTAACGATCGATCTGGAAGACGTCGTTGAACAGGAAATTGACGTCCTCGACTGGGGCTTTGTAGATCGGCATGGTGTTCTCCCGGCGGGCAGATTTGGGTTTCGTCGCAACCTGCAAACGCGACACGCAGCGCATCGATGACGAAAATTCCCGGGAGGACCTTATACGTTTCGTCCTCCCGGGGAAGCGGTTATCGCGGTCGTGCCTCCGACTTCACGGCGTTGGCACGATCAGCCTGCCGCATCAGCTCTTCGCCCATCAGGTGGTGCAGCAGGTTGATCGCTTTCAGCGGACGCACCATCACCTTGAAGTGAGTGATGCGGCCGTCGTGATCGAAACTGATGATGTCGACGCCGTTGATACGGATGCCTTCGATCTCGGTCTCGAACTCCAGCACTGCGCCGTTCGCGTTGCGCCACTCGCCGCGATAGGTGAAGCTTGGCCCGCCCAATACCTTTTCGGCGCTGGCGAGATACTTAAATGTGATGTCGCGGCCGCGCTGCGGTGTATGCACCACCGGGCTTTCGAACACGGCATCAGGGTGCAGCAAATCCCAGAGCGCCGTGCGGTCATGGGATTTGATGAAGGCGTACCATGTGTCGAGGCCGGCCATTGCCATGGAACCTGTCCTTCCGGCGAGAGCGCGCAACGCCCGGCTCAGCGGGCTGTTTCATATGCACATTGACGCATATGCATTTATGTGCATAAAGTCAAGCGAGATCGCAAGGGAGACCGCAAAATGGCGCTCGGCGACGCAATCCTCGCATGCCTGACCGACCGTCCGATGACGGGCTACGAACTCGCCAAGACCTTCGATTCGTCGATTGGCTTCTTCTGGAAGGCGGATCACCAGCAGATCTACCGCGAGCTTTCGAAATTGCGCGACCGCGGCTATGTGCAGGTCCGCGAGGTCGTCCAATCCGGCAAGCCCAACAAGCTGGTCTATACGCTCACGCCTGAAGGCAAGGCCGCGCTCAGGCATTGGGCGGCACGGCCCAGCGTTCCCGCCTCGATCAAGGACGATCTGCTGGTGAGACTCTATGCCCTCGACAGCGTCGATATCGAGCCGTTGCGCGCCGACCTGATGGCGCGGATGGAGCACCACCGCGACCGCTACGAACGCTACGACCGGCTGCTGCACAAGCGTTTCCCGCAAGGCGAGGCTTCGCCCGCCGACATGGGCAAGCTGATCAGTCTCCGGCTCGGGCTTCGCCACGAGCGCATGATGGCGGAATGGTGCGAGGAGGCGATCGCCGCGCTCTCGGCGCTCGCGGGCACCCCCAGCGTGGTTCCGCTGGAAAACGCAAGCCGCGAAAACGAGCGCTAAATCCCTCAAATCCCGAGCCAAACATAACTTTAGGGCCCTGCGACCGCGTTCCTTAACCCGTTATTTACCCTAAAGGGAAAAAGTCGGCATCTGAAGCAGACGACCGGCGCGAAATTGGATTGTCTCGTTATTGGGACGCGCGGGAAGGCTGTCAGGCGCCGGGGTGGGCGCCGGAGCGGAACCGGACAGAAGCATGAACTCGCGCGTATCGTGGAGCGTTGACGGCATCGATCCATCCGTCCGCGAAAGGGCCGAGGCCGCCGCGCGTCGCGCCGGCATGTCACTCAACGATTGGCTCAATTCCACCGTCGGCGATTCGACACCGCCGAATTTCCGCAATTCCACTCCGCCGCCGTCTTCTCCGAGCCGCGACGTCGCCGACATCCACCAGCGCCTCGATTCCATCACCCGCCAGATCGAGCGGATTTCGCAGCCGATGCCGCGGGGCGAGGCCGCACGCGAGCAGGGTGTTGCGCGCCAGCTCAATGACGCGATCTCCCGGCTCGACGCCCGCCTATCGCAGATCGCAAACCCACAAGCCGCGCGCCAGACCGAGAATCAGGCCCAGAACAAGCAGCAGCGCCTGACGGAAACCGTCGAGCGCGCAGCAAGCCAGGTGTATTCCCAGCAGTCGCAGGCTGCGGCGGCCCATCGCGCTTCGCCGCCCCTGAGCCCCGCTTCACTTGATTTTGCGGTCGCCGAGATTGCCGCGCGCCAGAGCGAGCTTGACGCCCCGCCGCCGCGCCCGATGCCGCAGCGTTCGGCGCCCCCGCCCGCGTCGCCGCAAATGCCACCGCCCCCGCCGGGGCCGGACTTCTCCGCGCTGGAACGGCATCTGTTCAAGATCACGAGCCAGATCGAGGCGTTGCAGCGCCCCGACATCGAGCAGTCGATCACTGCGTTCCGCAGCGAACTCGCTGAAATCCGCGTCGCCATCACCGAAGCGATGCCGCGCCGTGCGATCGATTCGATCGAGAACGAAATCCGCACCCTGTCGCGCCGCATCGAGGACAACCGCCAGAGCGGCATCGACGGCCAGGTGCTCGCCAATATCGAGAACGCGCTCAACGAAATCCGCGACGTGCTGCGCTCGCTGAAATCGGCCGAGCAGCTTGCCGGTTATGACGAGGCGATCCGCAATCTCGGCGCCAAGCTCGACACGATCCTGCGCGCCAACGATGATGGCGGCACGATGCGCCAGCTCGAGGGCGCCATCTCGGCGCTTCGCGCCATCGTCTCCAATGTCGCCTCCAATGATGCCCTGGTGCGGCTATCCGACGACGTGCAAATGCTGTCGTCGAAGGTCGACCAACTGGCCCGTTCGAGCGGCAGCAATGATTCCTTTGCCGCGCTGGAGAGCCGCATTGCAGCGCTGACCTCGGCGCTGGAAAGCCGCGAACCGCCGCAATCTCACGACAATTCCGAGCAGATCGAAAGCGCCCTGCGCGCGCTGTCCGATCGCATCGACCGCATGCAGGTCGGCAATGACGGTGCCTCGGCGTTTGCGCATCTGGAGCAGCGCGTTTCCCATCTGCTGGAACGGCTGGAAGCCGCCAACGAACAGCATTCGTCCCCCAATCTCGGCCGCGTCGAGGACGGGCTGCAGGACATCCTGCGCCATCTTGAGAACCAGCATGCCGCCCTTGCCTCGTTCGCCGACAATCAGCACGCGGCGTTCGCGTCTTTCGCCAGCACGCAGCAGCGCGGCATGCCGGATCGGCACGACGACGAGCTGATCGAGCTCGTCAAGCGCGAGCTCTCCGACATCCGCTTCAGCCAGTCGAAGACCGACCGCCAGACCCAGGATTCGCTGGAAGCGGTCAACTCGACGCTTGGCCATGTGGTCGATCGCCTCGCCATGATCGAGGGCGATCTGCGCTCGGTGCGCCCGGAGTCAGCGCCGCAGCCTGCGCCGGTCGAGCCGCCGGCGACGAGCCTGCGCGCCGCCGTGGCGCCGCGGTTCAAGCCGGAATTGCCCAATCCTGCTGCGGCACAGCTGCCCTCCGTCGCTGCCGCGACGCCTGCGCCGCATTTCGCCGCCGCGCCGCGCGATTTCCATGCGGCCGAACCGGATGCTCCGCCGTTCGCTTCTGCTGCGCCCTCGCCGCCTCCGCCGCCGCTTGCGATCAGCGAAATCCTGCTACCCAGCTCTTCGCCCCGATCGGCGCTCGCGTCCGATCTGCCGCCCGATCACCCGCTTGAGCCGGGTACCCGACCGAGCAGCCGCGTCGCCTCGCCCTCCGAGCGCATTGCAGCTTCCGAGAGCGCGATCAGCGAAATCCCGGCGGCGCCGAAGGAGCCCGTCTCCTCATCGAGCTTCATCGCCGCCGCCCGCCGCGCCGCGCAAGCTGCGGCCGCCCAGCCGCCCGCCGACAAGGCGCGCGCGGCCAAGGCCGAGAAAGCCAAGGAAAAAATCAAGGCCAGGGAAGCCAAGAAAGGAGCCGCCAAGAAGGACGGTGCAACAGAGCCATCGACGGTCACCTCCAAGATCCGCTCGCTCCTGGTCGGCGCGAGCGTCGTCGTGATCGTGCTCGGCACCTTCAAGATGGCGATGAATCTGCTCGACTCCGGCAGCGTGCCGATGCCTCACATCGAAAAATCCGCCGATCAGCCCTCGACGCTGACGCCGTCGGACTCGAGCGCCAAGCCGCCCGCGCCGGAGCAGTCCGCGCCCGCGCCCTCGCTGACGTCCCCGCCTCCGATCGGCCGGCAATCCCTGAATAATTCGGCCCCGGTTGCACCTGACGCAACCATTGCAATTCCGCAAATGTCCGCCGCGCCCGAGGCTGCCGCAGGCAATGACGTCACCGGGACGATCACTCGCTCACTCCCTGGCGCCAGCAGCACGGGGGCGCAGACGGTGCAAATTCCGCAGGGCGAGCGGCTGCCCGACGTGATCGGCGGGCCGAAGTTGCGGAGCGCTGCGCTGAAGGGCGACGCCACGGCGGCCTATGAGGTTGGCGTGCGCTTTGCCGAAGGCAAGGGCGTGCCGCAGAATCTCCTGGAGGCCGCGAAGTGGTACGACCGCGCGGCGCAGGACGGAATCGTGCCCGCGATCTTCCGGCTCGGCACGCTCTACGAAAAGGGCATGGGCGTGAAGAAGGACATCGACGCCGCCCGCCGCTACTACATGCAAGCCGCCGAGCGCGGCAGCGCCAAGGCGATGCACAACCTTGCGGTGCTCGACGCCGATGGCGGCAGCAAGGGTCCGGACTACAAGAGCGCGGCGCAATGGTTCCGCAAGGCGGCCGACCGCGGGATCGGCGACAGCCAGTTCAACCTCGGCATCCTCTATGCCCGCGGCATCGGCGTCGAACAGAACCTTGCCGAATCCTTCAAGTGGTTCAGCCTGGCGGCGGCGCAGGGCGATGCCGATGCCGCGCGCAAGCGCGACGATATCGCCAAGCGGCTCGATCCACAGTCGCTCGCGGCGGCAAAGCTCGCGATCCAGACCTTTACGCCGGAGCAGCAGCCGGATGACGCCGTCAATGTGGCAATACCGCCTGGCGGTTGGGATTCGGCGCCCGTGGCAGCCCGCCCTGCTGCGGCGAAGCCCGGGGTGAAGCCGGCAGCCGGCAAGCGCGCGACGACCGCGCGCTTGTGATCGGGCGCTGAACCGCCCAAATAGACTCTCGCGACAAGGCATCTCTGGCCCTCATCCTGAAGGAGCGCGCGTGCGCGCTTCCCACCATGAGGGTTGCTGATCGTCGCACCGTGAGAGGTTCAGCATGCCGATCGACGATCGCGAGGCAAGCCGGTCTACCGGGCCGTGGGCGAGGCCACCGGCCAGCCTGCCACCGCGGCGAACGCGCCGCGCAAACCGGCGGCTCTCCTGGTCCGCGATCTTCTTCATGCTGATACTGGCTAGCGTTGGCATCCGCGCGTTCAAGGACCTGTCGCGGCCCGAAGCCTGGGCCTATTGGAAGGACCAGTATTTCTCGCCGAGCCTGAGCTCCACGCTGATCCCGAATGCCGACTTCGACGGTACGGGCAACGGACGCCCGGCGCTCGCGATCCACGGCACCATCGGCCCGGCCGCGGCGAGCTGGCTTCGCTCGCAGCTCGAGCAAGCCCATCTTGCGCCGGGCGATGCGGTGCTCCTGTCCTCGCCGGGCGGCGATGTCGGTCAAGCCATCATCATGGGAGAGATCATCAGGTCGCACGGACTGGCGACGGCCGTCGGCAGATCGGATGGATCAGGCCGCGTCCGCCCGGCCTATTGCGCCAGCGCCTGCGTGCTGGTCTTCGCCGGCGGCAAGCCGCGCTATGGCGTCGAAGGCTCGCTGCTCGGTGTTCATCGCTTCGTGACGACCACGCCGGTGCGCGACCCCGTCGCCGACACCCAGCGCACCACGGGGATGCTGCTGGGCTACATGACCAGAATGGGCGTGTCTTCGTCCGTCGTGGAAGCGATGTCGGAGACCAGCGCGGTGCGCTGGCTCGCACCGAAAGAAGCGCTGGCGATGAACCTGGTCACCGATCCGATTGGTAGGCCGTAGGTGTGTTCGACAAAGATCGATTTCTTCGTCATTGCGAGGAGCCAACGGGTCCGCGCGAACGCGCGGCCCGATGACAGGCTCCGCGACGAGGCAATCCACGTTGCCCCCGCGGAAACGATCTGGATTGCTTCGCTTCCGCCTTCGCTCCTCGAGCTACGGCGGACAAGCCGCTCGCAATGACGACGACGTAAGAGAGCCTACTCAATCACCGTCTTTACCCCGGGCTCGAGCAGCTTCAGCCGCTTGCCAAAGCCCAACGCATCGAAGCTCACGCGCAAATCCTTCGCGCTCTGGCGGAAATGTGCCCAACCGTCGGTGTGCACGGGGACGATGACCGCATCGGCGAAGGCGCGCGCGGTCTCGATGGTGTCGTTGGTGTCCATGGTGAGATGGAAGGGACCGCGGGTTTGCGCTGCGCCCGCAAAGGGCAGCACCACGCCGCAATGGAAGCGCCGCGCGACGTCCGCGACTCCGTCGAACCAGGTGGTGTCACCGCTGACATAGATTGGACGCACGCCCGGTCTGCTGGACGCAACCACGAAGCCGATGACGTCGCCCGACAGCGGCTCGATGCCGGCGGGCCCGTGCCGTGCCGGCGTTGCGGTGATGGTGAGCGAGTGGCCGCCCTTCTTGAGCTCCGTGGTGCCCCAGGGCGCAAAGCCTTCCGCATGGCCGCCCAGCCGCTTGGCGCCGGCCTCCGTGGTCAGCACGCGCCTGGCTTTCGCCAGAAAATCCTTGCCCGAATGATCCAGATTGTCGGCGTGCTGGTCGTGGCTGAGCAACACCGCATCGATCTCGCCGATGGCGTCCGCCGATATCGCCGGGCCTTCCAGCTTCTCCAGCTTTACATGCTGCAATTGATAGCTGCCGGGCGCATCGAACGTCGGATCAGTCAAGAGGCGGAAGCCGTCGATCTCGACCAGCGCGGTCGGGCCTCCGATCAGGGTGATGGAGAGACTCATGATGAGCTCCTTTGCCTGGCGCATGATCCGGAAAGGCGTGTAGCGGCGTTCCGAGACGATCACGCGCAAATGAAATATGCCAAAGCGAGGTGATATCATCGCGCTTTGGCTCCGGGCCGGGCGATGAGATAGATACCGAGTGCGAGCGGCGCAATGTCGAACAAATCGCAGAAGGCGACGTGCTCGCGCAATTGTGCGACGGCATTCAGGCGAAGGCGGCGTAGCGTTCTTCTCCCTCTCCCCGCGCTTGCGGGGAGAGGGTTGGGGGTGAGGGGCTGTCTCCAACTACGCAGTTCGCGGAGAGTCCCCTCACCCGCCGCGCAAGAGCGCGGCGACCTCTCCCCGCACGCGGGGAGAGGTGAAGAGAAAAATCAATAACACCGCGACGCAGCGATGGTATGCAAACGATTGTCGCCGAGCACGTGCGCGGTGAAGGCGGCGGCGCCGAAGACCTTGGTGAAGGCTTCGTCGCGGATGCTGAGCCCTCCGGTATAGGCGCCGAAGGATGGCATCACGAGCCGCGCCTCATCGCAGGCAAAGCAGCGCCGTTCCATGGCGCGGCCGCGGGTCGCCACGCGCGCCTTGGGATGCAAATGGCCGGCGATCTCGCCGAACGCGCCGGTCGGCTCATGACGAAACGCGATCGGCCCGATCGCAACTTCGGTTGCAACCACGCCGCCGAAATCCGACGGGATGGCGGGATCGTGATTGCCTGATATCCAGATCCAGTCACGCCGCGCCTGCAGCGCGGTCAGCGTCTCGCGATCCGTGGCCGACAGCCGCTCATGCGCTTCGCGGTCGTGAAAGCTGTCGCCGAGCGCGATCACCCGGCGCGGGTCGTGACGCGCGATGACGGCGGCGAGGCGACTGAGCGTCGCCACCGTATCATAGGGTGGCAGCAGCACGCCGCGGGCGGCAAAGCTCGAGCCTTTTTCCAGGTGCAGGTCGGCGACGACGAGCAGGCTCTGCTCGTCCCAGAACAGCGCACCGGCGAGATCGGCAAGCAGCGTGACGCCGGCGATACTCACCATGCCTTGGGGCGCGACGGCGATAGCCACAGTCTTCGTCATGGCCGGGCTCGTCCCGGCCATCCACGTCCTGGCGGCAAAGACGTGGATGCCCGGGTCAAGCCCGGGCATGACGACGCGGAGAATCCAGCGCCCTGAAGGCCCATTTTGTTCCTCTAAGACGTCGCCTCTTTGACAAGCTGCTCGGCAGCTTCTGCCAGGAGCTCATCCGATGCTTCGCCATAAACTGACTCGCGGCCGATTTCCAGCATCACGGGGACCGCGAGCGGCGAGACATGGTCGAGTTCCCGATGGGTGATTCGGCCATGGATGCGCGCGAGCATATCACCGAGTCGCTTCAGGTCGAGCAGGCCTGTCGCCGCATCGGCGCGCGCGCCGCGGAGCAACACGTGATCCGCCTGGTGCTTGCGCAGGACGTCATAGATCAGATCGGTCGAGAACAAGACCTGGCGGCGGCTTTTGTCCTCGTCGGTGAAACGGCGCGCGATCAGCCCGGAGATCAGCGCGCAATTGCGGAAGCTGCGCTTCATCAGCGCCGATTCGTGGAGCCAGGCTTCGAGGTCGTCGCCGAGCATGTCGGTCTCGAACAGGGCATCGAGATCGAGCCTGCCGTGGCGAATCATGAACGCCATGTCGCCCACGCCCCAGATCGCGAGCGCATATTCGTTGGCGACAAAGCCGAGCGGCCGGGCGCGAGCGCGCTCGAGCCGTCGCGTGAGCAGCATGCCAAGCGTCTGATGCGCCAGCCGCCCCTCGAAGGGATAGCAGACGAGGTAATGGCTTCCACCGCGTGGGAAGGTTTCGACCAGGAGTTCGCGCAGCCCCGGCACGCGGGAAAAGTCCTTCTGCAGCACCAGCCAATCGCGCACCTGCTCCGGCAGCATTCCCCATTGGCGCCGGTCATCCAGCAATCTGCGCACCCGCTCGGCGAGATAGGTCGAGAGCGGGAATTTTCCGCCCATATAGGATGGCACCTTGGCATCCTTGTCGTTGGCGCGCGAGACGTAGACCTGGTCTTCGACCAGCGCCTCGTAACGCACGATCTCGCCGCCGAACACAAACGTGTCGCCGACGACCAGGCCCTCGATGAAATATTCCTCGATCTCCCCCAGCATGCGGCCGCCGCGGGCGATGGCGCCGGTCGAACCCGAGCCCGCAGCGCGCGAGCGCACCAACTTCACCTTCAGCATCGGCTCCTCGACGATGGTGCCGACATTGAGGCGATAGCTCTGCCGCACGTACGGATTGGCGACGCGCCAGCGGCCACTCTTGTCCTGCTTGATGCGCGCAAACCGCTCGTAGGTTTTCAGCGCATAGCCGCCGGTCGCGACAAAATCGACGACATCGTCGAAATCGGCGCGGGTGAGATTGGCATAGGGCGCCGCCGTCAGCACTTCGGCGTAGAGTTCATCGGACAGAAACGGCGCGCCGCAGGCGCGGCCCAGTACATGCTGCGCCAGCACGTCGAGCGCGCCGGTGCGCAGCGGCGGCGTGTCCTGCGCGTTCTCCGAGATCGCCTCGATCGCGACCGAACATTCCAGCACCTCGAAGCGGTTCGCCGGCACCAGCACCGCGCGCGAGGGCTCGTCGAGGCGGTGATTGGCGCGGCCGATGCGCTGCATCAAGCGCGAGGAGCCCTTGGGCGCGCCGATATTAATGACGAGATCGATATCGCCCCAGTCGACTCCGAGATCGAGCGAGGAGGTGCAGACCACACCGCGCAGCTTTCCCGCCGACATCGCGTCCTCGACCTTGCGGCGCTGGGCGACATCGAGCGAGCCGTGATGCAGCGCGATCGCAAGCGCATCGTCGTTCATGCGCCAGAGCTCCTGGAACAGCATTTCGGCCTGGCTGCGGGTGTTGACGAAAATCAGCGTGGTCTTGTTGCGCCTGATGAGCTCATAGACCTCGCCCAGCGCATGGCGCGCGCTGTGGCCGGCCCAGGGCAGGCGCTCGCGCGTATCCAGCATTTCCACGATCGGCGCCGCGGCGCCGCCGGCGGTGACGATATCGGCGGAAACGCTTCGGCCTTCGGGCTGCGGCACCAGGAAGCGCGCAAGCTGCTCCGGCTCGGCCACCGTGGCCGATAGGCCGATCGCATTGAGTTGCGGCGCTAGTTTCCAGAGCCGCGCCAGACCCAGTGCCAGCAGATCGCCGCGCTTGGAGGTGACCAGCGCATGCAACTCGTCGAGCACGATGCGCTTCAGCGAGGAGAACAGGTACGGCGCGTCGTCGGAAGCGAGCAGCAGCGCAAGCTGCTCCGGCGTGGTGAGCAGGATGTCCGGCGGATAGCGCCGCTGCCGCTGCCGCCGCGAGACCGGCGTGTCGCCGGTGCGGGTCTCGACCTTGATCGGCAGCTTCATCTCCGCGATCGGCGTCTCCAGGTTGCGGGCGATGTCGACCGCGAGCGCTTTCAAGGGCGAGATGTAGAGGGTGTGCAAACCGCCGGTGCGCTTGACGCCGCGGCCGGTGGAGATGACGTGCGACTTTTCACCTCCCCCCTTGCGGGGGAGGTCGGCAGCCGAAGACTGCCGGGAGGGAGGTAGCGTTAAAGGCGGTGCCTCGGGGTACCCCCCTCCCCGGCCCTCCCCCGCATCCGCCTTCGCCAGAAGGCGGGCTTCGGCGGACAAGAGGGGGGAGGGAGACGTTAGAGCGCCGCGCTCGCCAGCAGACGACAACTCCACCAGCGTCGGCAGAAAGCCCGCCAGCGTCTTGCCGGCGCCGGTCGGCGCGATCAGGAGCGCCGAGCGGTGCTCGCGCGCCTTTTGCAGGAGAGCAAGCTGATGCTCGCGCGGCGACCAGCCACGCGCCGCGAACCATTCCTGAAAACGGTCCGGCAGCGCGGCCTGTTGGGCCGGGGTATCGAGCAGGTCAAAGAGCGACACGGCTCAAGAGCTAAGCCGTCGGGAGGCTTAGGTCGAGGGCGATGGGAGGCCAAGTTTGGCAACAGATGGCTGAAACGCTTCACCTCGCCCCGCTTGCGGGGAGAGATCGGATTGCGAAGCAATCCGGGTGAGGGGGGCTCTCCGCGAACCCATCTCTCACCGCTTTTGCGGTGCCCCTCACCCCAGCCCTCTCCCCGCGAAGAAGAGCGGGGAGAAGGAGAGCTGGCAGCCTACCTACTCCGTCACAGGCTTGTCGGAGATATCCCAGTCCTGGCCATTGAAGATCGAGATGTAGAGCGTCTTCATCGGCGTGTAGTCATCGGGCGTGTAGTCGTAAGTCACGCCGTCCAGGAAGAAGGGCGAATGGAATCCGTGCAGGTTGGCAGCCTGCTTCAGCACGTTCTCGCGCGTCAATTCGTCGCCGCAGCGGCGCAGGATTTCCGCCATGGTGACGGCCTGGCCGTAGCCCGCATAGGCGATGGTGTTGTCGGGATCGACATTGGGCAGATACTGCTTGCGCAACGCCTCGAAACCCATCACCTCCGGATCGTTCTTCCAGCGCGGCACGCCGGCGTCCTTGGCGTAGCGGATCGCAACGATCTTTTTCGCGTTTTCGAAGCCCGCGGCCGAGAGGATCGAGCGCCCGGTCGAGCCCGCGGACAGAAGCTGCAGCGGCTTCCAGCCGAGCTCGGCGGCCTTGCGGATCGACTGCGACGACGCCTTGCCGGTCGAGATGTTGTAGAAAACATCCGCGCCCGAGTTCGACAGATTGATGAGCTGCGAGTCGACCGTGGGATCGGTCAGATCGTAGGTCTGCTCCATGATGACGTGCGCCTTGCCCCCGGCGTCGGCCAGCGTCTTCTTGAAGGGGCCGAGGAAGTCGCGGCCAAAATCATCGTTCTGGTAGAGGATGCCAACCTTCGCCTCGGGGCGCACGCTGACGACGTGCTTGGCCAGGATGCGCGCTTCCGTGGGATAGAGCGGCAGGCCCGCCATGGTCCATTTGTGATTCTTCGGATCGTTCCATTTCGAGGCGCCGGTGTTGAGCAGAAGCTGCGGCACGCCCTTGGCATTGAGATATTTGTGCACGGCGGTCTGCGGCGCGGTGCCGAGCGAGCCGAACAGCGCCAGCACCTCGTCCTGCTCGACCAGTCGCCGCGTCGCCTCCACGCATTTCGGCGCGCTGTAGGCGTCGTCCAGCGTGAGGAATTTTATCTTGCGCCCGCTGAGGCCGCCCTTGTCGTTGATCATCTGGAAATAGGCCTCGCCGACGCGTCCCAGCACGCCATAGAGCGAGCCGGGACCGGAATGCGGCACGGTCTGACCGATCTTGATCTCGGTGTCGCTCGCGCCCGTATCGTATTTCTTCTCGGCCGCGGAGAGATAGGGCGCCGGCAGCGTGGAGGCGGCGATGGCCGCGATCGCGGTGGCGCCGAACTCGCGCCGATTGAGATGTTTTTTCATTTTTGTTTTCTCCCAAATCGCGATGATACGACGACATCATCGCGCTTCAATTTTTTCTTTGCGCATAATCTCCGCGCAAACGCTGCGCGTTTGTCGCGAGGGAAAGCCGCTACACGCTTTTCCGGATCATGCGCCACGCGAGGCATTGTGCTGACAACGCCGTGCGCCGGGCAATAGCGAAATTGCCGCGCATTGCGGCATTCCGCTCACGCGTAGCGTCTAGACTCAAGTTTTGGCGGCGACGACCACCAGCCCCTGCACCGGCCTGTTGTCTTCGTTGCGCGGCGAGGCGGCTTCCAGATGCGCAACGGCAAGCTTCGCCACGGCGATCCTGCTGCGCAGATATTCCGCCGCATGGGCGTAGCGCAGGCCTTCGCCGATGATCACGCCATCACCGTTATGCGTTTCCAGCGTGAAGGCAAACACGCCGCCCGGCGCCAGCACGCGCCTGGCTTCCACCAGCACCGGCGCGAGATCGGACACATAGCACATGGCATCCGCCGCCAGCAGCAGATTCGTGCTGGCATCGGGTTTTGCGGAGAGGCCCTCGACCATGTCGGCAACTTCAAGCTCGGCATAGAGGCCGCTCGCACGCGCCTGCTCGATCATGCCAGGCGACAGATCGATGCCGATGAAGTGATCGACCTCCCTGGCAAAGGCGCTTGCCGCCAGGCCGGTGCCGCAGCCGAGATCGATCGCGCGCTTGAAGAATGCGGGCTTCTTCGCTTTCGCCCGCACCGACAGCACGGCCTTGAACAGAAGCTGTGGCGCGCGATAGCCGAGATCCCCGAGCAGCGCGGCCTCGAAGCGCGGCGCATATTGATCGAACAGCGTCCGCACATAGCCCTTCGGCATCTCGCCGAGCCGATCGGCCCCTAACCGCATCAGCCGGACCGCGGCACCGTGACGGTCATGCGGATCGGTGGCGCGCGCACGCCGAAATGCCGCGATCGCCGCCTCATGCTGGCCGAGTTGATCGCGGATTTCGCCGAGCGTAAACCAGGCCGACGCAAAGTCTGGCGCGAGCTCGACAGCCTGCTCCAACAGATCGGCGGCGGCCGGAAGATCGCCCCTCAATTGCAGGTCGCGCGCGAATTCAAAGCGGCGGTCGGCAGTGAGATCGCCGGAGGACAGAAACAGGCGCGCAGGCATGGTGTCCACTGCTTGTCATTGCCGGGCTTGTCCCGGGCAATCCATCAAAGAACGATTCTTTCGGCAGACGGATGCGCGGGTCAAGCCCGCGCATGACGACCGCGAGAGGTGGCAAGCCCGCGCACGACACCTGATATTTGATTTCACGGCGGCCTATATAGGCAAGATGCGGCCGCAAGACATCCTCATCCCCACCCCCGCCGGTCTTTGCTGCAAGCCGGGCAATTTCCACATCGACCCGGTGCGCCCCGTGGAGCGGGCGGTGATCACCCACGGCCATTCCGACCACGCGCGCGCGGGCCATGGCGCTGTGCTGGCGACACGAGAGACGCTCGACATTATGCGGCTGCGCTATGGCGAGAATTTTGCGGGCTCGACGCAGGCGATCCGCTATGGCGAGGAGATCAGGCTCGGCGACGTCAGGATAAAGCTTCATCCCGCCGGCCACGTGCTGGGCTCGGCGCAGATCGCCGTATCGTGCAGGGATACCTGCATCGTCGCCTCCGGCGACTACAAGGATGTGCGCGATCCGACCTGCGCGCCGTTCGAGGCGGTCACATGCGATGTCTTCATCACCGAAGCCACCTTCGGCTTGCCGGTGTTCCGGCATGGCAATGCCGCCGGTGAGGTGAAGAAGCTGCTCGCGTCCGTCGCACTGTTTCCCGAGCGCGCGCACCTGGTCGGCGCCTATTCGCTCGGCAAGGCGCAGCGCGTGATCGCCCTGATCCGCGAGGCCGGTTACGACGCACCGATCTTTCTGCATGGCGCGATGGAGAAGATCACGCGCTATTACGAAGCCCAGGGCATCCCGCTCGGCGAATTGCGTCCCGTGCGCGGCACGAAGAAGGCCGACCTTGCGGGTATCATCACGCTGGCGCCGCCAAGCGCGACCTCCGATATCTGGACGCGGCGCTTTCCCGATCCGGTGACGGCGTTCGCGTCGGGCTGGATGCGTGTGCGCGCTCGCGCCCGACAGGGCGGTATCGAACTGCCGCTGGTGATCTCCGATCATGCCGATTGGGACGGGCTGACCGCGACGATTGCCGCAACCGGCGCCGGCGAGATATGGGTCACCCACGGCCAGGAGGATGCGCTGGTGCATTGGTGCCAGACGCAAGGCCTCGCCGCGCGGCCACTCGATCTCGTCGGCTATGGCGATGAGGAAGAGAGCGAGATGCCGGCCGAAGGCGAGTACACATGAACCGCTTTGCCGCCCTGCTCGATCGCCTCGCTTACGAGCCCGGCCGCAACAACAAGCTGCGGCTGTTGGAAGCCTATTTCCGCGATGTCGGCGACCCCGACCGCGGCTATGCGCTGGCTGCGCTGACCGGCGCGCTGTCGTTCAAGCACGCCAAGCCGGGCCTGATCCGCGACCTGATCATGGAGCGCGCCGATCCCGTGCTGTTCGCCCTGTCATACGATTATGTCGGCGACCTCTCGGAGACCGTGGCGCTGATGTGGCCGAAGGTTGGTGCGAATTACAATGAATCTTTTCCGGGCTACCCCCCTCCCCAGCCCTCCCCCGCATCCGCCTTCGCCAGAAGGCGGGCTTCGGCGGACAAGAGGGGGGAGGGAGCCGAACGGAGTCGTGAGCTAACGGCGAATTCCAACTCGTCGATCAAGGATACTGCCGCCGCACATGCAACCCTCTCAGTTCCCTCCCCCCTTGTGGGTCAGGGAGGGGGGTACCGCGGGCTCGATGCAAGTGAGAAGGCACGATCTGACAACCTGCACAACAGCCCGCCTTCCCCGACGCTCACCGAAGTGGTGACCACGCTGCGCACCCTCGGCAAGACTGAGCTGCCGCGACAGCTCGCGCGCTGGCTCGACGAACTGGATGAGACCGGGCGCTGGGCATTGTTGAAGCTCGTGACCGGCGCGATGCGGATCGGAATTTCCGCGCGGCTCGCGAAGACCGCGGCGGCCAACTTCGGAGCCAAGGACCCGCACGAGGTCGAGCTGATCTGGCCGGGATTGTCGCCGCCCTACACCGACCTGTTCGCCTGGCTCGAGGGCCGCGGTGACAAGCCGGTCAATCTCGATCCCGCGCCGTTTCGCCCCGTGATGCTCGCGCATGCAATCGAAGACGCGGATTTCGCCGCCCTCGATCCGGCGGACTATGTTGCCGAGTGGAAATGGGACGGCATTCGCGTGCAGGCGGTCGCGGGACGCGACGCGTTGGACCATCTGCAGGTGCGGCTCTATTCGCGCACCGGTGAGGACATCACCAACGGCTTTCCCGACCTTGTGCCATCGCTGCATCTGCCCGGTGCGATCGACGGCGAGCTCCTGGTCGTGCGCGATGGCCGCGTGCAAAGCTTCAACGTGCTGCAGCAGCGGCTCAACCGCAAAGTGGTCTCGCCGAAGCTGATCAAGGAGTTTCCGATGCACCTGCGCGCCTACGATCTGCTCGCCGATGGCGACAATGACCTGCGCGAGCTGTCGTTTGCCGAACGCCGCGAGAAACTCGAAGCCTTCGTGAGCAAGCTCGACGATTCCCGCATCGATCTCTCGCCGACGATTTCCTTCGAAAGCTGGGAGAGCTTGCGCGACGCGCGCGCGGATCCCTCCGGTGCCGGCGCCGGCGAAGATGCGGAAGCCGTCGAAGGCGTGATGTTGAAGCGGCGCGACGCGCCGTATCTACCCGGCCGGCCGAAAGGCCAATGGTGGAAATGGAAGCGCGATCCGCACATCATCGATGCCGTGTTGATGTATGCGCAGCGCGGCCATGGCAAGCGCTCCTCGTTTTATTCCGACTACACGTTCGGCGTCTGGACGGCAAGCGAGGACGGCGAACAATTGGTGCCGGTCGGCAAGGCCTATTTCGGCTTCACCGATGACGAGCTGTTGCAGATCGACCGCTTCGTCCGCCGCAACACCACCGAGAAATTCGGACCCGTGCGCCATGTGGTGCATGAGCCTCATCAGGGGCTGGTGCTGGAAGTCGCCTTCGAAGGCTTGCAGCGCTCGACGCGGCACAAATCCGGCATCGCCATGCGCTTTCCGCGCATCAACCGCCTGCGCTGGGACAAGCCGCCGCGCGATGCGGACCGGCTGGAAACGCTGGAAAAGCTGCTGAACCAAGACGCCGCTGAGAAATTGGCAACGTCCGGCAGCCATTGACGAGGCGATGCGGGTTTCCCATGTGCCTCTCGCCGAGTATGATCGGCGCGATTCCGTATGGAGAGATCGATGCCCAACGACACCCGGGAATTGCCGGCCAGCCATGACGGCCTCACCCGCTTTCTCGGCGGTTCGCCGCTTGCGGTGGCATTCCGGCTGATCCTGCTCTCGATCCTGGTCGGCGTCGTGCTGGCCGCGATCGGCTTCGATCCCTACAACATCGTGCGCAGCATTCAGCTCCTGTTCCGTCGGCTCTGGGACCTCGGCTTCGATGCGGTCAACTGGCTGTGGCGCTATTTCCTGCTCGGCGCGGTCATCGTGATACCGATCTGGCTCTTGTCGCGGCTGTTCGGCGCCCCGCGCGGACGCTGATCTCCTTGCAAACGGTCCATCCGATGCAAGTGCACTTTGTCGGCTGCGGCGACGCCTTCGGCTCCGGCGGCCGGCAAAACACCTGCTTTCATGTCACGGGAGCGGCGGTCAATGTCCTGATCGATTGCGGCGCCTCTGCGCTGCCGGCGCTGAAGCGCAACAGTATCGTGCGCAACGACATCGAGCTGATCCTCATCACCCACTTTCACGGCGATCATTTCGCCGGCCTGCCCTTCTTCCTGCTCGATGCCCAGTTCTCGCGCCGCAGCCGTCCGCTTGTCATCGCGGGGCCGGAGGGCATCGAGACGCGCCTGACGCAGGTGATGGAGGCGCTGTTCGAGAATTCGTCCAGGACGCAGCAAAGGTTCGAGTTATCGGTACTTCCGCTCAAACCGGGAGAGGCTCGCAACTTCGGCGCCATCAAGGTCACACCCTATCCGGTCGTGCATGGCGATTCCGGCGGTCCCTTCCTGGCTTACCGGATCGAGGCGGAGGGGCGCGTGCTTGCCTACACGGCCGATACGGAATGGACGGAGACGCTGGTTCCACTCGGACGCGACGCCGACCTCTTCATCGCGGAGGCCTATACGTACGAGCGGAGCATCAGGAATCACCTCAGCCTGATGACGCTAGAGGCCCATCTGTCGGAGATCAAGCCGAAGCGGCTGATCCTGACCCACATGAGCGACGACATGCTGTCGCGGCTGGACGGGCTCGGCCACACCGCCGCACATGACGGCATGGTCGTCGAATTCTAAGGTGCAAGCCCGTGGACATGCGCCTCGACCAGCTTTCGACCAGAGTCACGACCGCGAGGGTATTCGCCATCGCCGGCCCCGCGATGATCGCGAACGTGACGACGCCTTTGATCGGCATCGTCTCAACCACGGCGATCGGACGGCTCGGCGAGCCCGCCATGCTCGGCGGGGTGGCCATGGCGTCGTTTATTTTCGACTGCCTGTTCTGGTTGTTCGGCTTCCTTCGGATGAGCACGCTCGCTTTCACCGCGCAGGAACTCGGCGCCGGCGGGAGGCAGGAACTGCGCGTGCATCTTGCACGCGGGCTCGCGGTTGCCGCTCTGATCGGCTCCGGCTTGATCATCCTGCAACTGCCGCTCGCTGCCATCCTGTTCTGGATGATGGGTGGCAGCGCCGACGTGACAGAGGCAGCAAAGACCTATTTCGCAATCCGTATCTGGTCGGCACCGCTGGCGCTCGGCAATTATGTCGTGCTCGGCTGGCTGGTCGGACAGGCGCGCGCCAGGCTTGCACTCGCGGTGCAGATTGCGATCAACCTCGTCAACATGGCCGCAACAATAGCGCTGGTGCTCGGCTGGCGCGCGGGAATCGCGGGCGCGGCGCTCGCAACTGTGCTTGCCGAAGCCTCCGGCCTTGCGATCGGCCTCATCATCGCAGGCCGCCTTGCCGGCGGATCGCTCGTCATCCCGCGCGCCGCGCTGCTCGACCGCACAGCGCTCATGCGCATGCTGTCGGTCAATCGCGACATCATGATCCGCACCGCCGCGCTGATCGCGGCCTTCCTGTTCTTCACCGCGCAGGGCGCGCGCGCCGGCGACGTAACGCTGGCGGCGAATTCGGTGTTGAACAACCTTCTGCTGGCGAGCGCCTTCTTTCTCGACGGCCTCGCCAACGCCGCCGAGCAATTGTGCGGTCAGACGCTGGGGGCGCGCGACCGTGCCGGATTTGCCGCCGCGACACGGCTGGTCCTCGCCTGGGGCTTTGGCTTCGCGCTCGCGGTCGCAGCTTGCCTTGCGCTGTTCGGACCCGAACTCATCGACGTCATGAGCGCGAGCGATGATGTCCGCATCACCGCCCGCAACTATCTCGTGCTCGTCGTGTTCTCGCCGCTGCTGTCGGTGTTCGCCTTTGCCTTTGACGGCATCTATATCGGCGCGACCTGGGCGCGCGACATGCGCAACCTCATGCTGGCCTCGCTTGCGGCCTATCTCTCTGCCTGGTTTGCCCTGCGCACGTTCGGCAATGCCGGGCTTTGGGGCGCCTTTCTTGTGCACTATGCCGCCCGCGGCGGGCTGCAGGCGCTGCGCTATCCAGCGCTGGTGAAAGCGTCGTTCGGCAAGTCGTAGGTGGGGCTATACCGGCCAATCCTCAGCGGTGATCGTGGCCGCATCGGCGCCGACGATCTCCGACAACGATTCGCGCCCGGTGCGGAGCAGGGTCGAAGCGAGATCGCGCTTGATGTCCTCGACGAGGCCAAGTCCCTTGTAGATCAGGGGCGAATAAAGCTGGATCAGGCTTGCGCCGGCGCGGATGCGCGTCAGCGCGACGCCGCCCGAATCGATGCCGCCGACTCCCACAAGCGGAAACGCGCCCTCGGCGCGGACATAGGTCTCCGCCACCATCCGCGTCGCCAGCCGCAGCAGTGGCCGGCCGGAAAGGCCGCCCTGCTGCTTCGCGGGGCCGGTTTCGCGCAGGCTCGGGGGCCGCGCGAGCGTCGTGTTGGCGACGATCATGCCGTCGACCCGGCGCGAGCGCGCGACATGCACGACATCGTCCAGTTCGGCAAGCCCGAGATCGGGCGCGATCTTGAGCAGCACCGGCGTATCGCCGGCTTTCTCGCGCACCCGCTCGCGCGCGTCGATCACTTTCGCAAGCAGATCGTCGAGCTGCGAGGCCTGCTGCAGATTGCGCAGGCCTGGCGTGTTCGGCGAGGACACGTTCACGGTGAAATAGCTCGCGACCGGCGCGAACATCTCGATCAGCTTGACGTAATCGGCAACCCGATCCGGCGAATCCTTGTTCGCCCCGATATTGACGCCGACGATGCCGCCATGGCTCGCGCGCGAGGCGAGCCGCCGCAGCACGGCGTCCGCACCGTCGTTGTTGAACCCCATCCGGTTGATGACGCCCTCGTCGCGCTCCAGGCGGAACAGCCGCGGCCGCGGATTGCCGCTCTGGGGACGCGGCGTGACCGTGCCGATCTCGACAAAGCCGAAGCCGAGCCGGAGCAGCGCGTCCGGCGCTTCGGCATTCTTGTCGAATCCGGCGGCCATGCAGACGGGATTGGGAAAGTTGAGGCCGAAAGCGCGCACCGCAAGCCTGGCATCACCCACCTGCGGCCGTACGGGTGGCAGCAATTTCAAGCCATGGATCGCAAGGCGATGGGCGTCCTCGGCATCGAGCCAGCGGAGCAGCGGCAGGGAGAGGGCGTCAAAGACGCGGATCACGGCTCCAGCTCCGGGATGTCGTGAGTGCCGTCGGAGCGCGCATGCATGTTGAGCACGCGCCGGACCGCGCCGAGATCGAGCTCGCCATGGAGATGCGGAAACAATTCGTCGTTGCGCGAACGCTCCCAGCGTAGCGCATCGCCGAGCGCGTCGGTCTCGACCTCGACCAGGAACAACCCTCTCTGCCCGAAGTAGTGTTTTCGTGCCGTCTCATTCACCTGCGAGGCGGTCGAGAAATGGATGAAGCCATCGCGCGCGTCATCACGGCTGCCGCGGTAAACGCCTTGCCTTTCGGCCTCGCGCCAGGCCGAGGCTGGGCAGATTTTGTAGATCAGGGACACAGGACTTACGTCGTCAACTGGTTGAGTATGTACTTTAAGTCGCTTTTAGGCGTGGCTCGGTTGGAAACGCAATTTTTCGACCGTATCGGCGGGCCTTGCTTAACTCAAGGGCGCGCGTACGGCCCTTGCGGGATTGACGGAAAACGGCCTAATCAGGCATTAATTCCCAAGAGAGCAACCCGTAAAGCGTGACCCTGATGGCCAGGCACGCGAAAACGCCGCGGTTATTGACCCACGAGCAGATCTGGACCGCGCTGGACCGGCTCGCGGCACGGGCCTCGTTGTCGCCGTCGGGGCTTGCCCGGCGCGCCGGCCTCGATCCGACCACCTTCAACAAGTCCAAGCGCATCACGCCCGACGGGAGGGAACGCTGGCCCTCCACCGAATCGCTCGCCAGGGCGCTCGCCGCCGCCAACGCCTCGATTGACACGTTCGTGCAACTCATCGGCGACGGCACGCGGGCGGCCGCATCCGTGCCGCTATTGGCTTTGGCCCAAGCGGCCCAATGCGGCCATTTCGACGAGCACGGCCATCCCTCCGGTAAGGGCTTCGACGAGCTCGCGCTGCCCTCGTCCGACGACGAGCATGCCTTCGCGCTGGAGATTTCCGGAAACCTCTACGAGCCCGCCTACCGCGACGGCGACGTCCTGCTGGTGTCGCCTTCAACCGCGATCCGCCGCGGCGATCGCGTGGTGGTGACGACCAGCGGTGGCGGGGTGATCATCGGCCAGTTGAAGCGGCGCACGGCGAAGGTGCTGGAGCTGGCGACACTTGGCGCGACTGCGGCAGATCGCACGCTCGCGGCGGCGGATGTCGAATGGATCGCGAAGATCGTGTGGGTGAGACAGTAGTCGATCCAACGCACACTCGTCATTGCCGGGCTTGACCCGGCAATCATCACAAAAGGGACCTTCTTGCGAAGTGCGATGGATGCGCGGGCCTTCGCCGCACCGTAGGGGCTTCGGCCCCGCAGGCGGGTCAAGCCCGCACATGACGATCTCAGCACACCTTACGTCGCGTAATCCGGCTCCTTGCGGTCGAGGATCCGCTTCAGCGCATCGAAGTGCCGCTGCGATGGGCCGGGACTATAGTGGGTGCCGCCGTTACCGCTCATGTCGCGCTTGGTCTTCTCGACCACGGCCTCCGGCAGCTTTTTCAGCTTCTGGCCGGTCCACATCGCAAAGATCTGCACCTGGGCGGCGCGCTCGACGTAATAGAGCCGGTCATAGGCTTCGGCGATCGTCTCGCCGACGGTGGAGATGCCGTGATTGGCCATGAACAAAATCGTCTTGTCGCCGATCACGCGCGCGAGCCGCGCGCCTTCGGACGGATCGAGCGCGGGGCCGGTATACTCGTCGTCATAGGCGATCGCATTGATCATGCCGACTTCGGTCTGGCCGATTTCCTTGATGCAGGGATCCTCCAGCCGCGTCAGCGCACTGGCATAAGGCATATGCGTGTGAAACACGGCTTTCGCCTGTGGCAACGCCTTGTGGATCGGCGCATGGATGCAATAGCAGGAGCGCTCGACATCGCCGGCGCCGCTTTTGACGAGGCCATCATCGATGCCGACTTCCATGAACGAGGATGCCGTCACTTCCGACCAGTGCATGCCAAACGGGATCTGGTAGTAGCGGTCGCTGCGCCCGGGCACCACATAGGTCAAGTGGTTGAAGATGCCTTCGGAGAAACCGTGCATCCAGGCGATCCGGTGGGCAGCGGCGAGGTCGACCCGCGCCTCCCATTCCTCGGTGCTGCACTCGGAAAGCGTCTTCGGCGAAACGCGGAATTGCATACGGTGTCTCCCTCGGGTCTTGCTGTTATCTGCCCCCAAATATAGCCCATTCCAATATGCTCGTCATGGCCGGGCTTGACCCGGCCATCCATCAAAAACGAAAGGCTTCTTTGCAAAGCGAGATGGATGCGCGGGCCTTCGCCGCGCCGTAGGGGCTTCGGCCCCGCAGGCGGGTCAAGCCCGCGCATGACGATGCGTTGTGCGGCGGCTGCGCTAACCCGACCGCGCCAGCGCGCCGTCGATCATGTTGACAGCATTGGCGATGCCGTAGACGGCGACGAAGGAGCCGAAGCGCGGGCCTTTCTCCTGGCCGAGCAGCACCTGGTAGAGCATGTTGAACCAGTCAAGCGATACGCCGGGGCGACCGTCCTTGCCCTTCTTGACGGGGTCGAGGAACGGCTCGCGGCGGCCGATCTCGTAGACTACGGTCTGGATCTGCTCGGCGGTCGAGTCCGCCGGCAGGTTGGAGAGCGCATCGCGCAGGTCCTGCAGCGCGCCGCGTTCGCTCTCCGTCGGCTCGCGAAACTGCTTGGTCGGTGCGACGAAGTCCCGATAATAGTTGATGGCGTAGCCGACCATCGCATCGAGCTTCGGATGCGTCTTGGGCGTCACGCCCGGACGGTAGCGGCCGATGAAGCCCCACAGCGTTTCGGCGTTCTCCGCATTCGAGGACGACACCAGCGTCAAGAGGAGCTGGAAGGTGACGGGCATGTCGGCCTTCGGCGGATGGCCGGCGTGGATGTGCCACACCGGATTGGCCAATTGCTGCCGCGCGTCCTGGCGCGGAAAGCCGTCCAGAAACTGCTGGTAATCGTCGACGTTGCGCGGGATCACGTCGAAGTAGAGGCGCTTGGCCGCCTTCGGCTCGCGGTACATGAACAGCGACAGCGATTCCGGCGAGGCGTAGCGCAGCCATTCGTCGATGGTGAGCCCGTTGCCCTTCGACTTCGAAATCTTCTGGCCCTTCTCGTCGAGGAAGAGCTCGTAGTTGAACCCTTCCGGCGGCGCGCCACCGAGTGCGGCGCAGATCCTGCCCGACAGCTTCACCGAGTCGATCAGGTCCTTGCCGGCCATTTCATAGTCGACGCCGAGCGCGACCCAGCGCATCGCCCAATCCGGCTTCCATTGCAGCTTGCAATGGCCGCCTGTGACAGGAAGCGTGATGCGCTCCTTGGTCTCGGGATCGTCATAGGAGATGGTGCCGGCGCTCGCGTCATGCGCCATGATCGGCACGTACAGCACCTGGCCGGTGCGCGGACAGATCGGCAGGAACGGCGAATAGCTCGCCGCGCGCTCTTCGCGGAGCGAGGGCAACATGATCTCCATGACCTTCTCGAGCCGCTCCAGCATGCGCGTGAGCGCAGCGTCGAATTTGCCGGACCTGTAGTAGTCGGTGGAGCTGGCGAATTCATAATCGAAGCCGAACGTATCGAGGAAGGCACGCAGCCGCGCGTTGTTGTGCGCACCGAAGCTTGGATGCGTGCCGAAGGGATCGGGCACCGTGGTGAGCGGCTGGCCGAGATGCTTCTCCAGGAGCTCCCGGTTCGGCACATTGTCCGGCACCTTGCGCAGGCCGTCCATGTCGTCGGAGAAGGCGATCAGCCGCGTCTTGACCTTGTCCTCGGTCAACACGCGGAAGGCGTGCCGCACCATGGTGGTCCGCGCAACTTCGCCGAAGGTACCGATATGCGGCAGGCCCGAAGGGCCATAGCCGGTTTCGAACAAGACCTCGTCCTTCGGCTGCTTTTTCAGTCGCGCGACAATCGCCTTCGCCTGCTCGAACGGCCAGGCGTTGGATTGTTCGGCAACCGAGCGCAGGTCGCCCGGGCTGGCTGAAAGTTCGATCGTGGACATAAGACAAGGCTCTCCGCAGCGGAAACTAACACAACCGTCATTGCGAGCGAAGCGAAGCAATCCACTTCCCCGCTTGCGGGAGCATGGATTGCTTCGTCGCTGAGTTTATCGTCGGGCCGGCCAGGGGCCGGACCCGTTGGCTCCTCGCAATGACGAAAGACAGCGAAGCGACGCGTCCTAGAACGGGCTCACCGAGAAATAGCGCAGCCACAGGTCGGTGTAGCGGCCTTTTTCCCAGACGCGGAACAGCGCCCAGTTCAATGCCTGCCTGAGCAGATCGTTGCCCTTGCGCACGGCAATGCCGACGCCCTCGCCGAAATAGCGGCTCTCGACGAACGGTCCGCCCGAAAAGGCGCAGCAATTGTCCGAATCGGTGCCGTTGATCCAGAACGCCAGCGAAATCCCGTCACCGAAGATGAAGTCGACCTCGCCGCGGCGGAGCGCAAGCCGCAGCGCCTCGTCGTTCGGATAGGAATGCAGCTCGGCGTCGGTGAACATCGCCTTCAGATAGGCCTCATGCGCGGAGCCGGCGATGACGCCGACCTTCTTGCCCTCGAGATATTCAGGGCGGATCTCCGCCATCACGGCATCCTTGCGCGATACGAAGCGCGCCGGCACGCGGTAGTAGGGGTCGGTGAAATCGACTCGGGCGCGGAGCTCCGGCGTCACCGCCATGGAGGCGATGATAGCATCACCGCGGTTGCTCGCGACCGCATCGAGCAGCGTCTCGAAGCGCCGCATCTGGATGGTGCAGGTGGCCTTGATCTCCTCGCAGAGCGAGCGCGCCAGGTCGACATTGAACCCGGCCGGGTTGCCGTCGGCGCCGGTGAAGTTAAAAGGCGGATAGTCGGTCTCGGTGAGGAAGCGGATCACCGAGATACGGGACAGGTCCGGCCGTTCCGGGCGCCGCCGCGGATCCCAGAAGCCGGGCACGGCTTGCGGCGCCGCTTCGACCTTCTTCGCAGGCGCGGCCGGCGTTGCCGAGGGGGTTTGCGACTTGGCCGTCGGCGCCGGCGGCGTGGGGGACGGGGATTGCGCGTTGGCCGGTGGGACGACAATCGCCACCGCCAGCAGGGCGGCCGCAGCCCACCCTGCCCGCAGGAAATGGACTGTCTGCGGCGGATCGAGAATGGACAAGGCGGTCTGCAACAAGCGAGCCAAGACTGGTCTGGAATACTGATCTGGAATGGAGGGCCTTATAGACCATCCGGGGCAGGATGCGAGCGCGGTTTGCGATCAACGAAGCCGGTCGTTCCTGTTACAGGTACCGCTTCAGGTCGGCCGCGGCTTGCTCCGGCTTACGGTTCACATTGAAGGGGCTGACGAATTTGCCGTCGCGATCCATCAGATAGATCAGCGCGGTATGGTCCATGGTGTAGTCGCCGTCCTTCAAGGGAACCTTCTTGGCATAGACCCTGTATTCGGTGATGACCTTCTGGACCGCCGCGGGATCGCCGGTCAGGCCCTTGAGATGCGGGTCGAAGCTCGACAGATAGTCTTTCATTGCCGCCGCCGTATCACGCTCGGGATCGACCGAGATGAAATAGGCATTGACCTTGTCGGCATCCTTGCCCATCGCCCGCAGGATTTCCGAAATCTCGAACAGCGAGGTCGGGCAGACGTCCGGGCAATGGGTAAAGCCGAAGAAGATCAGGCTCGGGTGGCCCTGCAGGTCCTTTTCGGTCACGGTGGCGCCATTCTGATCGGTAAGCCGGAATGAGCCGCCGATCGCGGCCGGCGCGGTGACGCCGCGCACGCCGCCCATTGCCCACAGTATCACCAACAGCCCGATCAACAGGCTCGTGGCGAAGGCGGTGACGATCACCAACGGGCGGGCGGTCCGATCCATAGTTGCGAAGCCTCTCAGGTCAGAAGCAGTTGGCAAAGCCGGCAGCGATAGTCTCGAAGAACACCGCGGTGCCGTAGTGGAACCAGAGCACAGCCGCAGCAGCAAGCAGCAGGCCCGGAAGCCTGGCACCGTCCCACACTATGGCCGCAGCCCGCGAGCGACGGCGATGTCAGAACTTAGGCTCGAAACCTGGTGGGCCATGACCTTCACTTATGCCCTGGCACAAAAGTGAGCAAGCGCCGCTGGGGCGCCTGCGATCACATCATGCTGAGGGAAGATTCGGCGCGTTCAGCGCTGCGACTGCGCCCTGGGCGCGGACGCCTGGGCATCGAGATAGCACGGCCTGAACAGCGCCTGCAGCTCCTTGCCGCGCAGGAAGATCATGTGTGGCGTCAGCCCGCCGCGCGCCCGGATCCAGCGTTTCACCGGCGTCGGATACATCGAGTACAGCATCTGGGTGGCTTCCGGATTGGTCACGGCGCGGCCGTTGGCGCCGAAATCCCAGGCCGCATGGAAGCCGAGCGTCGCGTGCGAGGTCACGCAGATCTTGTCGTGGGGGATCGCACCCAGCACGATCGTGCAGGCTGACGCACAGAGCCCGTCGATGATCACGGCTTGGCCGGAGCTGCGCAGGTCCTGATATTTGTCGACGTAGGTGCCGATCCGCCCGCCGCGGTCATCCGCGATCCGGACCACCGCATAACTCGGCGCCATTCCCACCAGCAAAAGAACAGCCGCCAACAACCCCGCCGCGAGTCTCATATCCTGCCCCAGTTCAATCTGAAATCGAATCCGACTGTCTTGGTGATGTCGGTGCAGCGTGTTGCCAGATCGTGATTTTGTCTAGGCGGACGAATGCGTAAAAAGAAATTCAAATTGGGTGTTGCAGAGGTGCTGCACTTACGCCGCGTTTGGACCGCAGTTTGGGCAGCCTGCGGTCCCAAACTGAAAGAGCTTAACACTTCGTATAGGCCGTACTTTTCCGGAAGGGCACGAAAAGACCCGCAGAAATCCGGGGCTC
>Ga0134125_10000836_pt1 | contig 40026 bp, 61 predicted proteins | sample KB31751_FD_96464 | JGI IMG/M metagenome (GOLD analysis project Ga0134125, IMG submission 96464) | Terrestrial soil microbial communities with excess Nitrogen fertilizer from Kellogg Biological Station, Michigan, USA - KB3-175-1 | ecosystem: Environmental > Terrestrial > Soil > Unclassified ...
CGTCCCTCTCCGCCGCCAGCCTGCCCGTCGCCTCGCTCTCCTGCGCCTACCTCCCCTCCGCCTAGGACCTCTCCGGCGCGAACCCCTCCGGCGCGAACCTCTCCGGCGCGAACCTCTCCGGCGCGAACCTCTCCGGCGCGAACCTCTCCGGCGCGAAGAACCTCGATCCGAAGGCGCTGGTGCGCCGCCAGATCGTGCCCGAGTCTGGCGCATTCGAGGGCTTCAAGCGCGTGGTCGGCGGCGGAATCGTTCACCTGCGCATTCCGGCAGAAGCCAAGCGCCTCGGCGGGGCTGTCGGCCGCAAGTGTCGCGCCGAATTCGTCGAGGTGATTTCCGGCTCCGGCGTGTCGATTCACGACAGTGAGACGAAGTACGGGCCGGGCGCGGTCGTGCGCTGCCACAAATGGAATCCCGATCCGACCATCGAATGCGGCGGCGGAATCCATTTCTTCCTCACGAAGCTGGAAGCGGAGGAATACCGATGACCTACCAAGAGATCGACGCAGCCGACAAAGCACTCGTCGACCTGCTGAAGCGCAAGTCACGGCCTACGCCGGAAGAAGCGCTGAGGGTCGTGGCGTGGGCCGCGCAGAAGATGGCGCGGGCAGAGCACCTGTATCTGACCACGGAAGACGCGGATGCCCATCGGGACTACAAGAAGGCTCTCGAAGATTATGAAGCGGCCGGGATCATCTACGCGCAGTCGTGCGCAAAGGTGTTTCACCCGTGAGCGCCGCCAAGCACACGCTGGAGCCGATGCCGCTCGCTGGATGGATCGGCGGATTCGACTTCGACCACAAGCCGCATGGCACGCTGGAGGTCGTTGTCGATGAGCCGTTCCGCACGGCCCTCGGCAAAAACGCGCGAGTCCTCTTGGTCCCCGACGAGCTGGTCTATCGGGCCGCGCCGATGCTGGCGGATGCGTTGGAGGCGCTGCTTGCGGCGAATCCATTCATCCGTGGAGCCGACGATGCGATCAAGGCCCTCCGTGCTGCCGGGAGGCTGCCGTGAATTGGCCTACGCCTGCAGGGTTGAAAGCAGGAGGTCCGCGCCCGTGCCTCTGGTGCGAGCAAGACCTCGCGCTTGTCGGAAAAGGGCTCCCGTATTGCGCGGGCTGCTGGGCCGCCCGGAATCCGCGCAAGTACGAGCCCACAGCGCAGGAGCAGGCAGATCACGAGCTCGAAGAAGAGCGGATGTTCGCGGAAGACCACTCTTGGGAGTCGGACAACGGCGATCTGAATGAAGGTCGCGCGGTCGGGCCGGTGCCCGGCTACTTCGACAAATGGTGAGCCAATGACCACGGCGCTAAAGGCCGCAGAGCCGCCCAGGCAGGAAGAGAAGAAGCCCGAGTTGTTGTCGATTGCGAAGGCGATCCCGCTCATCATCGGCGCGATCCCGCCCATCACGAAGAACCGGAAGAACGAACAGCAGCACTACAACTTCCGTGGCATCGACGACGTGTACGCCGCGCTCAATCTGCTGCTGGCGAAGTATGGCGTCTCGATCCTGCCCGAAGTGCTCGAATCGAAGCACGAGGCGGCGGGCACGACCAAGAGTGGGACCACGATGTGGCGGCACTACATCCGCGTCCGATACCACCTGATCGCCTCGGATGGCTCCACGCTCAAGGCCGACAGCGAAGGCGAGGGAATGGATACCGGAGACAAGGCCACGCCCAAGGCCTTCTCGACGGCATTCAAGACGATGGCCTTCCAGGTGTTCTGCATTCCGACCGGCGAGAAGGTGGACTCGGAAGAGGACTCGCCCGAGGTGGTTGCGCCAAAACAGGAGCGCAACAAGGACGAGCCGATCTGGAAGCAGGTCGTGGTCGTGGCGAAAGAGTACGGCTTCGATTGCGGCGAAGGAAACAAGGCCCTGTGGGCTCTCGCCGCCACCGTCACCAAGACGCCCGCGCCGAAGTGGACTGAAGAGGACTTCAAGCTGATCGAGCAGGCGCTGGCCTCTGCCGTGTCGGGCCGGAAGCCCGGCGAGCCCGAGTCGGACATCCCGTTCTAGGCCATGCCGACCCCCAAAGACATGGCCGCTCAACTCATCGCGGAATGCGAGCGCGGTTTCCGCGATGAATTTCACTGGCAAGGCTGGCTCAAGAAGAACGGGAGGCTGATTGCATCGCTGCCCATCCCTCTTGCAAAGCAAGTGTCCCGGGCTTGGTCGAATGCGACGGCTATCGTGGAGGAAAAGTGACCAAGGCTGAAGCTCGCCAGCTCTGGCAAATCCAGGGGAAGGGCTCCGCATGCGCTACGGCCCTTGCTCTCTTCTTGAAAAGCAAGGCCAAGCGCAAGCCGATCTCTTCTCGGAGGATTGAGAAGAAAGAGCGGCTTACCAAGAAGGGGCTGGCGCGCAAGGCGGTGCGGTTGGCGTGTGAACTGCGGGCGGCCGGCAAGTGCGAATGCTGCGGCACTCCGTTTGTTCCGGCAAGCGATCACGAAGCGGAAATGGACCATTTCCATGGCCGCGCTTTCTCGGAATCGGTGGAGACGTGCTGGATGCTGACGCGCGCCTGTCACCGCAGCAAGACGCAGAACTGGCCCGACAGAGCAGTCTGGGATCTCGCCTTCGCAATGCATTGCAAAAGGCACGGCTACTCATTCTCGCCGCGCCTCACCAAAGACTTAGGCCGCCGTGGCAGTCGGGCAATCCCGCCCGCTGCGCTGAAGAACACGGCGGCCGTTTCTGATTCGGAGAGCAAATGAGCTTCATCGTGCGCTACGCGGACGGCTCTTGGCAAGACGACGTGATTGAGGACGAGGCGGAAGCCCTCTGCCGCGTTGTTGAGCTTTTCGAGAAGGGGATCGCGGTCACGCTCTGGCGGCAATTGCCCGTCAAACTGACCGCGAAGGCCCGCATCATCAAGCGTAAGTCCCCGGCCCCGGAGCCCGTGGCGAATCCCCCCTCGCCCACTCCGGAGGCCGGTGAGTCTCCGAAGAAGCGCGAATACTCGATCGGGCTGGACCCTTCGCAGCCGGGCGGTATCTCGATCGCGCCGGTCGATCCTCCCGGCAATGTCTGCCTCGCTCCGGATTGCGATGAGCCACCCACGGAGAGCGGCTTTTGCAAAGCGCACCACATCAACGGAGTGAGCCCGGCGACAGTGGAAGCGCTTCGCAAGAAGAGGGCTGCCAGCCCTACAGGAGGAAGACGATGAGCGCGGACTATCCAGATCACGACTGGCGCACAGAGCAGTACGGCACCATTCGCGGCAAATTTTACGCCGTCGTCAATTTTGCGTGGTGCGAGCCGACGGGTGCGCCGAGTTGGCGCTGGTACGTCGGTCGCGTCGAGGACTGCGAGATGGTTGCCGATGGCTATAACTACGCGACCGCCGCCGAGGCGCGCGCCGCCGCCGACAAGTGGGTGGCCGAATATGCGGACGGCAACCCCTTCGACTTCTCTTGGCTGCCGACGACGAAAAACGAAGAACGGGTCGGCACGCCATGACCACCCCCATCCCTTCCAGAGAGGAGCGGGAACTGCCGCTTTCCGAGGAGGAATTGAAGCACGCCGCGGAGGTGGCGGGTTGCCTTGGTGCCTCCGGTGATGGCGGAGGCTGGTACGGAGGCAAAGAAATCATTCGCCTTATCGCCCAGGCCCGCGAAGCCCTTTCCCTGAAAGCTGCTCTTGAAGAGGTGCGCGCTGAAGTGGAACGCCTGACGACGCTCAACACGCTGGAGCGCAAGCACGCAGGCATCGCCATCGAGGCGAGACAGCGCGCCGAAGAAGAGATCCGCGTCCGCGATGCCATTGAGGCAGAGCGACCAAAGGTGCAGGCCGACGCGTCGCAACTGGCGATGCGGCTGCGCAAAGAGAACACCCGCGTGGTTGCGCTGGCGTCCGCCGCCCTCGTGGATCTCATGCCCATCGAACGTCACGAGCACGAATACCAGCGGCGCTGCCCTGTGTGCCGCTACGTCTGGCCAGCGAACGCCGGATTTCGAGGACAGAAGCACGATCTGGCATGCCCGGTTGGAATGGCCGTCGATGCGGTGGTCGAGGCGTCCGATAACGTCAACCGGAGCCCTCCAAATGAATGACCTTGTTGATCAGGCAATCGCCGCCACGGTGGCGGACCTCAAGGCCCAGCGCGACGCCTCCCGTGCCGAGGCCGAAGGACTGCGGAGGGAGCGGGACGACCTGAAGGCGCTGGCCGACAAGGTGATGAACGAGCGCGACGCCGCCGAGGCCAAGGCGAAGTTTGAGCGCGAGCGCGCGAACGAGTGGCTGGCCCAAAAGCACGACGCCGAGAAGCGGCTCGCAGCGACAGCAGCCGTCGAAATCGCACGCGACCCGCGCGCCGCCCTCGCTGCGCCAGCTCCACAGCAAGAGCAGGCCTGCTCGCGGTGCAAGACACTAGAGGTGGCGCTGCGGGAGGCGCGCGGGCTGACCGACGCCGAGTTGGCTGAGATGAAGACGCTGGCCGCAGGCGGTCCGGCAACGGCCCTCGAATGGCGCGCCGCCGCGCTGGCCGCGCATCCATTCCTGCTGCTGGAGGTCACCGCCGCCCGCGCCGCCCTCGCTGCGCTCGTATCATCGCCGCGCCCCGAGGTGCTGTCGCCCAGCGCATTGATCTGCCGGAAGGGCGGCGACATCAAACATATTCACGTCAACGACTGCTTCGGGCCTGTCACCGCGCCGCGCCCCGCGCCGCTCTCCGCAGAAGCGCAAGAGGCCCGCCGTCCTCCCTCGCCGGAAAGCCTTGTCGGTGCGCCAGCGCCGCGCCCCGAGTGGGAAGAGGGCATCGAGGCATCGAAAGACCTCGCGCCGCTCGATGAAGCGCTGGCGCTTCTGGAGGGCTGCGCGGAATGGGTGGACCGTCCCGGCCTCGACTCAATCACGCGCTCGTGGGTTGAGGCGGCGGCGGAATTCCTCAAGAGGCCGCGCACCGCGCCCACGCCAGGGCCGGAATGCGGCATGCCCGCGCCGCGCCCCGAGCAGGAAAAACAGCAGGGCGAGGAGGAGAAATAATGGGCTACCCGACCGATCAGGACTTTGAAGAGGCGCGACGGCACCGGACGCCACCGGCCCAGCGTTCGCCGGAGCCGCTGACGCTGGCGGCGCTCCGAGCAGCGAACGCCGTTCGGCAGAAGGAGTGGGATCGCGGTGACGTGATCACGCTGGAGTATCGCGGCAACGAGCTTGCCGGAGAGGTGGGCGAGGCATGCAACGTCGTGAAGAAGCTCGCGCGCGAACGCCTCGGTATCCGTGGCTCGCGGGCCACGGCGCAGCAACTCGCGGAGGAATTGGCCGACGTGATGATCTGCGTCGATCTGGTGGCGATGCATGCGGGCATCGACCTCGCCGCCGCCGTGGTCGCCAAGTTCAACCTGACCTCCGAAAAGAACGGGCTCGCCACGCGGCTCCCCTTCCTCGAAAAGCAGCCCTCTCCCTCTCCTCACCCTGAGGTGCCGACGCGGTGCCCGTACTGCGAAGCCAGGCCGTTCGAGGTGATCGACGGCTCCGAAGAGGTGGCCTTCATGCAGTGTCAGAACTGCAAGGCCAAGTGGCCAGTGCCCGCCCGCCCCGAGGTGCAGAGCGAGGACAGCGCATTCAAGGAGGGGGCGGAGGCGATGCGCGAGGCGGCGGTGAAGGCCGCGAGGGCGCACGGTGCGCTGCACGCCATCGACGATAAGGTGTGGGCGCGCGACTGCTCGACGCAAATCGAGTCGGACATCCGCTCGCTCCCCCTTCCTGAAAAGCCCTCTCCCGCGAGCGAGGACAGCAAGAGCGCGAGGTGGGGCCGCTCTGCTGACACGACGGTCTGGCATCGCTGGCTTCCGGGGAAGGTGGGCGACCGCGTGCGCTACACGGTCTGCGACGGCGAGGCGAGCGGATATTTCCCGGGTGAGCGTCCGCCGGGGAGCCCTCCGTTGGGAAGCAAGATTTGCGATGGCTGTCTCGCGTCGGAATTGGCACCGCGGGACAGCAAGAGCGCGGGCAGGGAAGGTGGGAAATGAGCGAGCGCATCGGATTCGCGGTTTTTTCGCCAACAACCGGCAAGTACGTTCAGCACCCCACCGGAAGCGGCATCGGCTGGTCGCGGAGCCGCGAAGAAGCCGAAGAAGTCGCGCGGACGTGGGGGTTCGATGGCGCGGTCGTGGACGCCGAGGACTTCGCTGCGCATTGGTACACCTACGTCCAGACGGCAGCACTCGGCGGCGTCATGCCGATGGAGACGGCGCGCAAGTTTCTGCCGCCCGAGGCGCTGCAATGAGGGCCAAAAAAAAGCTTTCGAGGGTGGACCAACTCGAACGAGCGCTGAGCGTGTTTTGCTGCTTTCACGTCGCCGTCTCGCGCGCTCTGGACGAGGGCACGGGCGACGGCGACTGCCACCTTGACAAGTGGATTTGTTCGCTTGGCGCGGCGGCGGACCGATCTCTGCGCGGCCTCTCGCCCATCCGCCCGAAGAACATCTCCAAGCACTGGAAGCAACTGCACCGCCGAGAAAAGGAAATGTTCGAGCCGAGCGCGGATGAGCCGCGCGCAGCGCCCGCCGCCCCCGAGGTGCAGAGCGAGGACAGCGCAGGCAAGGAAGGTGAAAAATGAAGGCCAAGGGTTTTCTGGTGAAGTTCACGATTCTCCTGCCCGTTCGGTCAGCCTGGGAGGAGCGGATCCCGCGGCCCGTGAGCGACGAAGCCATCGCCGCGGCGGTGAAGAGGCGCAAGGTCCTCGCCGGTAAGCGGCCCCGCGCCGCGAGCACCACCGACTACGGAGGCACCATCAGCGCTGGCCATGACGTGGTTGGCAGCTACTTCATCGTGCCGGACAGCGAGACATGACTTCCTCGGACTGCCCTGCTGAAATTCAGGACAGGCCCCCCGCCCCCCCCCGCGCTGCGCCCTGACATGAAGGAGCCGAATGGAAAATAAATCAGAAGGCGGGGCTCCACCCCGCGCCCCGCGCGTGTCTCGGACCGGAGATTTCGACGGATGCGGCAGCATGCTCTACGTCGTGGGGACCACGCAATACGTGCTGCGCATGGAGAGCGATTTCATGCTCGTCAACGCGCCCGAATGGATGGACCTGAAGATTGCGCGCCGCGTGCTGGCCGCGCTGAAGGAGGCCATCCGAGACGCCGAGAGGGAAGAGGCCGAAGGCCGCGAGCGGAGCGAGCCCCCTGAACCCACCCCCGCCCCCACCAGCAGCAGCGACAGCAAGGGAGGCGACAGCCCCGCCCCTCGCTCACCTACACCGAGGGAGGGCGAGTAGATGATCGCTGCGCTCTACGTCCAGAAAAACGGCTGCTATTCAGGGATGGCAGACGTTGACACATGGGACCAGGAGCGCGATGCGCGGCTCTACGATGGGCCTTGGCCGGTCGTGGCTCACCCCCCATGCCAGCGGTGGAGCAAGTTCTACTTCGGAAGCCCCGCGAAGGTGGCGGCGGGGCACGCCAGGCTTGCGAAGGGCGACGACGGCGGGTGCTTTGCTGCGGCCCTGGCTGCCGTGCGGAAGTGGGGCGGTGTCCTTGAGCATCCCGCGCGCTCGCACGCGTGGCGGCACTTCGGGCTGATTGCGCCGCCGTCGAGTGGCGGATGGGTGGCGGCGGGCGACGGCATCGGCTGGACGTGCCGTGTTGACCAGAGCTGCTACGGCCACCGCGCGCAGAAGCCGACGTGGCTCTATGCCGTGCGCTGCAAGCTGCCTTCGTTGAACTGGAAGCGGGAGAAGCGACCGGACCCCGATGGGCGCAGCCGGCGCGGCATCCTGGCTTTGATGGACCACCGCGAACGGGACGCAACCCCGCCAGCGTTTCGGGATTTGCTCTTGTCTTTGGCGAGCACAGCGAGCGCGCCGAAGGCGCGCACTGAATTCCCTGCACCGAGGGAGGAACACGACACATGAAAAAGAATAGGAAGGCGCTCGCCGCGCGGGCTGGCCGAGAACTGTTGAACCTGATCGTCAAGATGGGCTGCCCGACGTGCGGTGCCACCTCGGACGTGACGGGCATCGACGAAAATGTGAGGCTGTGGCCGCACAACATCGGAGGCGCGGAGGACGGCAAGCCGTGCCCCACTGGCGAGCAAAAGGTGCGAGTCCTCGACGCGCTAGCCGCGCGCAGCGCCCCCGCCAGCCCTCGCCCTCATTCTCGGAGGGCGAGATGAGCACGCCACGCGAGCAAATCAAAGACCTGAAGGCGGAGGTGGAGCGTCTCCGCTCGCGGCTCACCGCCGCAGAGAACGCCATCGCGTGGGCCACCGGGACAATTCCCGTGCCGCCGTTCGGGTGGTTCCACGAAGAGATGGCAGCGGCGGAAGCGGCCGGACGTGGCAGGTACTGGTGGCGCAGCCCCATGCGCTCCATCGCCGCCACGAAGGGGGAGAAGTAAGCCACCGTGTCCTCTCCTGCTGCTGCTAGAGAGCATTGCGCTGGCCCCTGGTTCTGTGAGGGCTGTGCGGCACGCTACTGCGGCGGCGTTTCCGTGAAGAGCTTCAGGAGGCATTTGCGCCCACTGACAGATCCGTCGTATGTGGGCGATCTCCCGCGCTGGCACAAATCCGACCTCGACAGCGCCATGCGGCAGAGCAGGAGGGGATCTTGGGGGGCAAACGAGCAGCGTTCCACGTCAAGGCCCGCGCCGGAAGTCCCTTCTGGCAGTTCCACTGCACAATCGACGGACAGCCCATCCGCGAAGCCCTCAACGTCACGATCGCGGAAGACCCGAACAAAAGAAAGGCTGGCCGAGAAGCTGCGGCGCGCTACCTCCACCACTGTGCCCGCCTCGGCTCAAAGCCTGCGCCTGTTGCCGTCGAACAAGACACCATGACGCTGCTCGAGCAGTACGTGGATACAGATCTTGCCGCCCGAGCGCGCAAGCGGGGCCCGCGCTACGCCGAGATCGAGGAAACGCGGCTGGTCAAGTACGTGGTGCCGAGATTCCCGCTGATCAGCATGATCACCCGTCAGACATGGGAAGAGGCGCAAGGGACCATGCGCGGCGTAAAGTTGAGCACAATTCAGCGCGTCACGGTCAGCCTGCGGCTGTTCCTGCGCTATTGCGTGCGCATTGGGGCGATTCTGGCCCTGCCCATGCTCACCGCACCGTCAGGGACGGAGGCCGCAGCGGATGCGAGCCAAAGGCGGGCTTTCACGGAAGGGGAGCGGGATCGGTTTCTGCGGGAGGTCCGCAAGTTGAATGCCCGAGCTGGCCGAGTCTACACCGCCCTGCTCTACACCGCATTGCGCAAGGGGGCGCTGGAGAAGATGCTGCCGGGGTGGATCGACTGGCGCGCCAACCGCGTTACCTTCCCGCCCGGCACCCTCAAGAGCCGCAAGGCCCGCTCGTTCTGGCTGCACCCGCTGGCGCGCAAGGCCATCAAGGCAGAGATGGGGTTTCGGCGAAACAACTTGCCCGTGTTTGGACGATTCGACTACGACTCCCACAACGAGCGCTCAGGCCTCTTCTGGACAGCCTGCAGGCGTGCGCGCATCCCCTTCGATGGCCTGACAGCCCACCACGTCACGCGGCACACAGCCTGCACCATCGCAGGCAACAACGGGGCCACCCTGGCCGAATTGATGGCGCTCGGAGGATGGGATACACCGGCAATGGCTATGCGTTATTTGCACTTGGACGCACAGCAAGGAAGGAAGGCGGTCGAACGGCTTTGAGCGTTTTGTGCGTTACGGAGCCCCGCAAGGGGCATTCAAGGGGTAGTCACTGACCCCGCTTCACTCTGGCCCCCTGGCGGAACAGGCAGACGCAGTGGACTCAAAATGCACTGCGTTACAGAGTGAAAACGTGGTGTTTTTGTGCGTTTGTTGTGCGTTACGGAGGCGAAATGGTCTGCACGCCTGAGTGCCTTGCGCCCGGCAACACTCCGGTTCCGGACGTGGTGTTGAAGGGGTGGAAGCCGACCGACCAGCGCGCGCCCAACTACGCGCCCGGCTGGCTGATCACGGCGTTCGACTACGACCACACCGAATACGGGCGCAGAGCAACGATCGAGGAATGGCGCGAGGCCATCGCTTCCATTTGCGCAGGCCAAGGAAGCGCTGCGCGCAGCCATCGCCTTTGCTGAAGAGGACGCCTAGGCCCTCCCCGCCTTCTGCGTCGGCACGTCATCCCCGGCTACATAGGCGTATTCGCCCTTGGCGATGCCGCCGTGCTCTTTCCAGATGACCGTGCGCCGCCAGACCAGCCCGCAGTGCGCACAACGAGCCTCGGTAGACGTAGGCTCGGGGCTGCCTGGCTCGCACTCGGAGCAGTGGGGGATCACTTCCACGGCAGCACCCCCTTCAGGTACAGCCACGCCCCCGCGCCGAGAACGCCGAGCGCGACGAGGCCCCAGACGCCAAGGCCGAAGGTGCAGCCGGCGCTGGTGGCGCTCTTGCTGCTGGCCTGAGTGTCGGAGTCCTTCGTCTTCAGCCGCTGCGTGTCAGCATCCCTGTTGCCCTGCAGCGTGGTCTGCTGGAGGGCGGGGCCGCGCTGGTCTACGGTGACGGTGCGCTTGACGAGGACGACCGACGCGGGCTCGGACCCCGGCAGTGCCGAGGCTGCCCGCACGCTCCCCGCGTCGGCCGTGCCCGACGCAAACTCCTCCACTGTGGTCGTAATCGTTTCCGGCCCCGTCTGGATCGTCTCGGTCTTCAACTCGACGGAGTGCACGGCGGAGTCGACCGCCGTCACCGACCCTACCCTCTGTTCAGCAGAGCGGGAGGTGGTGCAGCAGCAGACGAGGAACACAAGGGCGATGAACTTCGCCCACCATGGAGCACGGAAGGGGTTCACTTCGGGCAGTCCGCAAGGTTCAATTGCATGTACTTCCCGCCCGTCCACGCCCCGATCATCAGCGCCTCACGTCGCGCCAGCTTGCCGAGCGCGGGGTGCGAGACGTGAATCCATGACCCGAATTCGTAGATCAGTTGGTCGAACTGCACTTGAGCGTCGAGGATGCGCCGAACGCACTCCTGCAGCGAATAGCGCGGCGCGATGAAGTCCGCCGCCAACCCTTCGCAATGCTGGCTCGTCGGCTGGCCACCCACCGCCGCATTCAATTCGGGCGAGCGATACCCGCTGTTGATGTGCATCGGCCCGAGGGCGAAGCGGCAGTCTTCCAGCACGCCGCGCGCGAGCAACTGCAGGTTGTTGATGATGTCCTGCGAAGGCGTGTTGTCGATCTCGCGGTGCTGAGTGGCGATCAGTTCTTCCAGCGTGAAGTGCGCGGACAGGTACATCACATCGCCTCGCGTTTCTTGAAGGCGCACACGCACCCGCGCGCATGCTCGTCTTCAACCACTGTCGGATCGTCTCCACCTTCGGCAGCACAATGGGCCGCGCATGCCCTCCACATCTCTGAATGGCCCATCTGAGCATGGCTGCAGCACGTCAATGCCTCGATGATCCCGAGCAGGAGGACAATGCGCAGCCAGTCTTTCATTCGGGCTCTCGGTCTGAAGCCTGCACCGCTGCAGCCGCTCGAAGGTGAATCCCGGCGCTTTGGAATGCCCGGCGCTGTTCTGCTACTTCTGCCTTCACGCCGCGCATCTCCACGACCATGCTCTCGAAGACCTTGATCTGCGCGTCCGCCCGCACTTCGTCTCGATAGACCAGCAGGGCCGCGCCAGCCAGAACACCCACCAGCAGGACGGAGACGAGCACGTTCGGGCGGCCGAGCATTTCGGCTGCCCTGGTGGCCTTGTCGATGGTTTCGGGAACTGCTTCAGCCATGCACTCCCCCTTTGCGCGTGATCACGCCAGTCTGGAGGTTGATCGACTCGCCTTGCTTGATTCCGTAGGTCCGTGCGATCTCGAGCTGCTTCACCCGGAAGAGGGCTTCTGATGTCTTGGCTTTCTCTTGGGCGATGGCGCATTCCAGGTCAGCGATACGCAATGCGTCGAGGTCTACCGGGGAGATGGTTTCTGTGGTAGTGGGGTCAGCCATGCGCATCTTCCTGTTGGTTCTGGCGCTCGGGTGCGGTGGCAAAGACAAGCTTGCGCGGGACAAGTCCGCAGACATTGGTCAGTCCTGCGATCCGACCGGCTACAGCGATGGGAGCCCGCCGCCATGCAGCACCCCCGACCTTGTTTGCACCGACGCCTACGCAAACGGATCGGATGTGTGTGTCAGACCAGCCAACCTCGGATGCGAAGCAAGTCAGACCATGCAGAGCACGCCGTCTGGTTTGGAGATCTGCGCTCCGCATTAGGCTTCCGCGAGGAAAGAAATGCAGTCGAGGTAGACAGCATCGCCAACGGCGATGGCCTGGGAGCCATTGCAGACAATCGTGCCGGTCGTAGTGACCGTGATGGAATAGGTCAGCGCACTTCCTCCGGTTGCGCCGTTATTGGCCGTGAAGACACGAGTGGCCGCAGGACGAAATCCAGCAGGAAGCGGATTGGTAGTCAGAATGTTTCCGGTAGCCCCGCCCGTGCCGTTGGTCAGCGCTCCCTTGAGCCGGACAATGTTGCATGGGTCTTTCCAGTAGGCGGGGGTGCCCGTTGATGTCCAGCTTGTGTTCGGGGTGAGCGCAGTCACCGCGCTCGGCGCTGGTGTGCTGCTCGTGCTGCTTGGTCCGCTCGGCCATTTGATCTGCCCCGCGAAGTCCACGCTCAGTTTGGTGGTTGCGTTGTTCACCACGTCGAGAAGGTTGCCCGCCGTGCGCGTGGCGGTGCTGCGGAGCTGCACATCGGCATTGCCCGTGCTCGATGCGCTGCGATTGCCGGTTACAATCAAGGCGGTGTCTGCCATGGTCTGAGTAAGGCTGGACCCCGCGACGGTCGTCGAGATGGCCGCAGTCGCGGTGAAGGCACCAAACCCCGAGGCATTGATTGCACAGACGGTCGTGCCGCCTGCGATGATGTCGATGATGTTCGCGCCAGAATGCCCGAGGCCAGTGTCCGTGTCCCCGCTCCAAGTCAGGTCGGGGACGGTCGCGCTGGTGCCGTCGTGAAGCTGGAGAATGCCAAGCATGGCACCCTTGGCTGACCTTGAAAGCGAGTCAGTCAACTCCGTGGCGATGTCGGAGGTCAGCGTATTGAACGTAGACGAGGAGATCGTGGTGCCCGTTACGACGGGCTGGCCAGCAGGCAGGGAATAGGTGCCGGACGAGTTACGGGCCATGCGCCCTCACTTGAAATGCATTCGGGTTGGCGGCGGGACTGGAGTCAAGAGGGGTCACGGTTCCACCAGGGATTGAGTTGCGGCGGCCGGAGCGCCACGTGCCAGCAGTTGCCGAAGGAGCGCGCCGGGAGTGCTTTCTGCGGCGGCAGCCAACTTGTCATAAGCGGCTTTCTGGACGGCCGGGTTTTGCAGCATACGGAGAGTGCTGCGCACCATCGGCCGCGACCCTGCGCCGGCCAGAGCGCCGACCGCGCTTCCAACGGGGCCGCCGATGGCTGTCCCGATCAGCGTCCCTGCTGCGACAGGGCCATAGCGCAATGCTCTCGCTGAGAGCTGGCGTTTTGCCTCGGCCGTCGATAGAAGTTCTGCCGTGCGTGATTTGAGGGCATCCGAAGCGCCGGTCTTCAATGCCTGCAGTTCGGCGTCCTTGGCTCCAATGGTCGCGGCTTGGCCGGGAAGGGATTGAAGATTGCTCGCCTCGACTCTCTGTGCGAGGGCAGCGGCGGCGGCTTGCTCTTCTGGGCCGAGTTTGGTCCCGAAGCGGCCGAGATTTTCTACGAGGCGAGAGCCCTTCTGGACTTCGCCGCCGAGAGAGCCTTTTGCGGAGGCGATCTCTGCTGCTATTTCGTTGGCGGCCTTTTCGGTGGCTCTGGCGGCCGCGACGGTAGACCCAGCACGTGCAAATCGAGCCAATCCGCGACCCGCTGCAGCCAAGCCTTGCCCAAGGCCGTATCCAGCAACCCCAACACCAGCCCCGAGAGCAGTATCACGAGCAAGTGATCGCGCATTTTTGCCTTCGGAGTACCCTGCCCCCTGTAATGCCCCCTGTCCAGCCGCTACGCCAAGCGCAGTTCGACCGGCCAACAGCGGAGACGCAGCCCCGCCCGTAAGCGCCGCACCAGCCAGAGACGGGACCGCACCGCCCACCGCTTCCGCCGCGCCGTATGCAATCGGATGCTGACTGCGGGCGTTCGCCTCATCGGCTCTCAGTTGGTCGCGCGTCTTTGTGTAGTCTGCCCCGCCGACAAGATGCTTCCACCCGGCCTCCAGCTCGTCACCGAAGCCTAGGGTTGCGCCTTGAGCGGCACCACGCAGGAGTGCTTCACCAGTGCCGACAGGCTTCTGCTGAGACACCTCTGGCGCACTCGCCCAGGCAGGCTGCGTCTGTTGCACTTCCGGAGCGTCTTGCCAACCCATTAAGGCTTTCTCCGGTGCTTGCCGTCTGGCCCAATGAATTCCGTGCCCGAGGGGAGCGCGTTGTAGTCGGCATCAGACCCGATTTGGACCGGGCCTTGCCGATTGCTAGAGGGGGGCGGTGGCGGCGCAGTTTTCGGAGTGTACTTGCCGGTCTTGAAGTCAATGGTTGACGGGTCGATGCCGAAGCCGCTCAGGATGGCTTTCGCATTCTCCGGATAGCTCTGCAGCACTCTCAGGTGAGCGGGAATTCTGGACACTTGGGCCTTGAGGATCTGATCCGAAACGACCCCCTTTTCGCGGTTGGCCGTGTCGATCATCTGCTTGACGAACGCCTGCTGTTCTGCTCCCTGCGGCTCATCTGTCAGCCACTGCATGATCTGGGCAAAAGACCGGCCCTTCGTGTGCGGGGTCAACTCCATGCGCTGGCCTTCCGACCCAGCGCCGCCGCCAGAGAGAAGCGAGGCGAGAGAAGATGACAGTTCGGTCATCTGCTGCGGGTTCAGGTTGGCCGGGCCTCCGGTGATCGGATCGACAGCCAGTTTGAGAAGTCGGTCGGCTGCATTTGCCCGCTCCTGATTGCCCTTCAGCACGCCGGATCGGAAAGCGTTCGGGTCAAGGTCGGCCTTGAACTTGTCGATGAATGCCTGTCCTAGTTTGCCGACGCGCTCCAGACTGCCGGGCTGTTGCTGGCCCCCACTGCCGCCGAGCAGGCGGGCCTCGCCGGTCTTTCGGTTGACGACCCACACGTCTCCGGTGTCCGGGTTCACGACATGATCCCAATTCGTGAGTGCGGCCTGCGACGTATTCAGCTTGGCCTTTGCCTCGGCGACGTTGGGACTCATTCCACCGAGCGCGGCCTGCGGGCCTGACTGCTGGATCTCCTGCGCGATCTTTTGGTTCTGAAGGCCGCCGGCCTGCAGGCCCTGCTGTGCTTGCGGGATCCCAAACGCCGCCGCCTGTCCACTCTGCTCCAGCCCCTTATTCCCCGAGAGCATTGCGTACAGCGCCGCTCCTCTTTGTGGATCTCCTTGCACTTGCTGCGGGGCCTGCGGAGGCTGTTCAGGAGCGAGGGGGATTGGGGGCTGATTGACCATGCCGAGCCGCTTCAGGGTGGCGGCCAAGGCCGCCTGCTGGTCTTGCTGCGAGGGCTCTGCATAGAGGGTCGGGTCCATCAGTAGGGCACCTGCGCGTCAGGCTGGCCACCCATCAAGAGTCGCGCCTGCGCCGCCTGCCGCGCCTTGATGTTGTCGGCCTGCTGGCCTTCAAGCTGGTTTTCGTGAATCGCTCCGAAGATCGAGGCGAGGCCGTTGCCTGCCCCTGCAAGCGCCCCATAGGATTGCCGCTGCTGCATCCGCATCGCGTGAGCGCGGGCAAGTTGCTGCTGGAGCATTTCGGCCTGCGGGTCCAGTCCTGCCTCTGAACCGACATGTGCATTCGGACCGAGGCTCTTGATGTAGGCTTGAATGTCGGCCATGTCCTGCGGGTTCATTGGAGCCCTCCATAGTTCACGCAGTACAGCCCATCGGCCCGCTTCTTCACGAGATGCGGGAGAACCCTCAAAACGTCCTGCGCGATGACTCCGAGATGTTTCTTGCCGGGCTGCAGCCTGTATTCGAAGACCGCGTAGGGGATACCATCGTGGACTTCGAGCGGGAGGCGTTCGATGCATTGCTTGGCGCGCTCGTCGGAGAGCTTGTAGGCGGCTCCCGCTGCATTGCCGAGGGCATTGAGGCCGCCGCCCATGAGCTGGTTTTGCATATCTGCATTGCTCAAGTTGAACCCAGCCTGTCCTTCCATGGCTCCGAGATAGTTCGGCCCTTGCGCCTGTCCGACGCCCTGCGCGCCGCCCATCATCCCCAAGAGCTGCTGAAGCTGCTGGGCGGGCATCCCTCGCTGAGTGAGCAGGTTCGATAGCGCCTGCTGCTGCGCCATTGCGCTCTGGCCGAAGGCCTGCTGTTGGGCCTGCAGCCCCTGCCCCACCGCGTAGTTCTGGGCGGACGAATAGGCGTCATTCTTCGCGCGGTCGAAATTCCCCTGCGCATTGTTCGCCGCTTCGGTGCCGGGGTCCAATCCCTGCGCGGCGAGCTGGCTCTGAAGCTGCTCGCCCTGCTGGGCGAACTGTGGATCGAGGCGGGACTTGGCCTGATTGTAAGCCGCGTCTTCCGCCGTCTTCATCTGACCGGAGCCATAGTTGAGTTGCGGCAGGCCGCTCAGGTCGAGAGGCTTCTGGTCGGCGATCTGCTGCTCGTAACCCGTCGCCGCCCCAGCCAGTGGCCCATTGAACTGCTGGCTCTGGGTCCACTGGCCTGTATTCGGGTCCATGGTCCAGCCCGAAGATCCGACCGGACCATTCAGGCCGACATGCGTCGCGCCCGACTGTCCTTCGGCTGCGTTCTGCCAGTCGGAGACGGAGCCTCGATTGACGTTCTGCGCCCACGCCTGAAGCTGAAACGGATCGGACGGCGGAGGACCGTAGGCGTTTTGCACTCCCTGCTGTCCGCGAGGTGCGCCAGAACCGGGGGCCTGATAAGTCGGGGCCTGTGCCGAAGTGCTCATCTAATTGCCTCCCAGCCATTTGCAGTCTTCTTTGCGCATCTCGAGCAGCACAACGTCGTCTTGCGGTGCCCATCCATCCTTGAACCGATGCACAACCTTGAACCCCAGCACCCGCGTTGCCAGACGAAGCGAACGCTCGTTGTGGGCCGGGATCACTCCGATGGCGATTTCTTTCCAGCACGGAGCGCCAAACAGAAACGCGCACGCCGCAGGAGCCAGTGACCGAACCACCAGAGGGTTGTCCAGCGCAATATGAACGTGCGCGGCGTTGCCGAGCCACCGATCGAAGCCGACCGCGCCGTGGATCTTGCCCTTGCCGTCTACCGCCATGATCCCGCGAAGGCCCGATGTCAGTTCAAGGCCGGTCCGCTCGGTCAGCCAAGGCAATGCCGCTTCCGGCATGCTGACGATCTGGAGGCTCACAGCGCGCCTCCTTCATCGAAGAAGAGATCAATGCCAGTCAGGCTGGTGCGGCTCGTGGCGGTGCCTCTGGCGATGAGGGCCATCTTGACCCCACAGCCGGCGAGCCCGCGCGTAATGACGGCAGGAGCGTAAGCCCCGCCCCAGGCCGCAGTATCCCATTTGCCTGTATCCCAAACGTTGGTGTTATTGCCGGGGTTCGTGCTCACCGTGGCCAGCTCGGTGAAGTCGTAATCAAAGCGAGCCGCGACCGAGACTCCGGGAATGCCGCCCTGCGAGACAAAGGAAAGCCGCGCGCTCAGAGCCCGCTTGAAGTTCTGCGAGCCGCCATCCTGAAACGACGTGAGGACTTCCCACTGAATCGGCGTGTACGCGGTCGGAGACGCCAGCGTTACCCCGTCGAGATAGCCCGTGTTGATGCAGAGACGTCCGTCGGTAGTCCCGAAGTACAAATCCCCGCCCCAACTTTCCATGGAGAGCATGGCCGGCAGATCGGGGTACTGACTCCAGCTCCGCTGCGGAGTCGCCATGCTCATCACGAGTTGGCTTGTGGTTCCGTCGGCAGCCGGAACATTGACGAGCAGCGTATTGTCCTTCTGATTGATCCGGATCTGCCAGCCCTTCTGCGTGCGGGCTCCAGTCATGTACTGGTTGAACAGGTTGGAAATCTTCGCGGTGAGATAGGAGCTCCGCTCAAATACGGTATTCCCGACCACCAGCGTAGAGAGCGGCAGCACGCCGAGCGTAGTCAGGACGAGCAGGTCGCCGCCGAAGTCCGATGCGAGTCGCCGCCCCACGGGCACGCCGCCGCCGCCCAGCGACCACGCCCCCTTCAATCCGAAGGAAGCAGCCGAGGCCGGGTCGGTGCCCTCATAGACCACGACATCCCCGCCACCCGAGATGCCGACAAGAGAATTGATCGACGACTGGCTGCCGTCGCGGGTCCAGTTGAACAGGCCGCGCAGATCGCCACCAGAACGGAAGCGAGCACCAAACGGAAATTGTGTAACTGTCCCGAACAGCGAGCCGATGCCGGTGTACCAGGCGTTCCCGGTGTCGCGCTCCACGAACCATACGCGATTACCCCAGACCGTCACGAAAACAAATTTGGTCGGATCTCCGGTGCCGATCGCGGGGGTGTAATCCCAAGTGCAAGTGCCGTCCGAAATGCCGGTGCCGGTGCCGCTCGGACCTGTGCCTGTGGCCGCGCTCGTGCCGGTCGTCTTGCAGAGATAGGACGCACCATTGGCAAAGACGTAAGAGACGTTGATGGTGTAGCCAGTGCTCTGCGCCCATGCTGTCGTGCTCTGCTGGCTGACGTGCGTCCATGCCGCAGTGCTCTCGGTGTAGACGTAGTAGCCGTTGACCTCATCGCAGACCAAAAGGAAGTGCTGGCCGTTCGCATTGACGAACACGGTCGAGATGCAATAGCCCGCAAGCCCTGTCTTGGTGCCGAAAGTAACGCTCTTGCTCGGACTCGCCGTGCTGCTCGTGCAGTCCCAAATGCCGTCGGTGGTCGTCGCGAAAAGCTTGTCGTTGGTGCCGTCGGCCTTGGAGCCGGTGAAAGGCAGGACGGAGCGCACCTCGTTGTTGCTGGTCCCGGTCATGCCGGTGACCCACTCTTTACAGCCGAGGCGAGTGCGCAAGCCATACTCAGCAGCCACCATATTGTTCAGGATGATGGCGTCAGAGATGGGCATATCCGCGCCCGCATCGATGGTGTTCAAGCCACCAATCGGCGCAGGGACGCTGATCGATCTCGCGGTTGGCATGACCGGAGGCTTTCGCTGGGCAGGAATCAGGCCGGTCACGAGCCGAACCCGGTAATGGGTACGTTCTGCAGGCCGATCAGAGGGTCATACGGCCCGCGTCCGCGCAGGTTGAGGACTTCCGCCGACCCGTCCGCGTTCATGGCTTCTTCTTCGCACTCATCGTACTGACGCTGTGCGTGCTCGGTCGGGAAGCCCTTTGCCTTCAGCCATGCGAGCTTCAGCCCTCGCATGACGAGAAGCTGATCGAAGTAGATGATGTCAGTGTTTGCGGTGGGCTGATCGGTGGTCGGCGTCGTGCCGCCAGTGGCGCTCACCCATGAGTTGCTGACGTACTCAAAGACGATGTTGTAGCCGCCCGGAGTGTCCGTGTCGGGGTAGAGCCGAAGGACGTTTGCCACGGGCCGGAATAGGACGTTGAAGACGACGCCCTGCTGGCGGCCTTTGAGGTATTGCCATACCTGACCGTCAACGGGTCCGCCAACAGGGAGGCGGTTGGTCCGGTTCCAGCCGGTCTGATCGATCATGTTGTTGAAGTCAGACGGCAGCGAGTAGTCGGCGGCGTTGCCACCAAACGTCCACTGCACGAACGGCGAACCGCTGCCGTCGTATTCGACTCCAGCGGAGGCCCCATATGGTCCAACCGCACCGGAAGTGCCGCTCTGGGTGCACGTATAGTAATAGAGCCCGTGCGTAACGATGTTGGCAGAGCCAGCGTTCAGGTACTTCCAGACACAGCTCCCGTCAGGAATGGACGAGGATGTTGTATTGGGTCCGGGCTGCGCCCCGCTCTGCACGTCCGATGTGCCTGCCGTGACGCATTGGTACAGGTTTCCGGCGTTGGTGACGTAATTACCGACAGAGTACGTGTTCCCGGAAATCCATGCATCTGCGTTTCTGGTGTAGGCGGTTGCCTTCGCCCAATTCGGACGCGTGACAAACGAGTACTCCTTGATCAGGTGCGTCCAGTCCCTGTCTCGGACCAGATCTCGCCCCATCGACTTCAGCATTCCGCGAAGCTGGATGATGTTCGGGTCTGTGGACCCGTAAGCATCGGCAACCGTGCCGAGTCCTAGCTCGGCAGCGGCATCGGAGATGATGTTCAAGGCGGTATCGTACGCCAACCGGCCTCCTTACTTCTTCTTGGCCTGCGCTTCTGCGATGGCCTTCATCTGCTCCTGCAATGCAGCCATCTGCGCCTTCAGTGACTCGTTCTCGGAACGAATCGCCTCCAGTGGAGCATTGCCCGCCGCCGCCGCGATGAAATCCTTGGTGCGCTGCCGCACTCGGTGGAAGTCCATGAACTTCTGTCCGTTGGAGTCGCTAACTGCCGCAAGCTGCTCGGCAGTCTTCACCCCGACAGCCTGAAACTCAGCGACCTGAGCAGGAGTCAGGAACGGAAGAACGGAGAGCGGAGTCCCGTCCGCGCCCTCGACGCCCTTCTCTGACTCCTCAAAGCGCTTCCATTCTTTTTCATAGACGAGCTTGTCCATCTCGCGCATTTCGCGCTCGCGGATCTCGTCCTTCTCGCCCGGTGCCCGAATGCGAATCCAGATCGCATTGCGGAAGAAGCGGCCACCCTCTCCGGCATGCTTGATGATGGGGCCGGGCGCTCCGGTGTTCGGGTCGAACTTCTGATCAACCCAACCAAAAGTGCGCTTCTCGTCGATGCTGGGATGGCGGTAGAACTCCGCGATGTTGGTGTTTTCCTTGCCGCCATTCAGCTCGCGGATGCGCTGCCACGTCTCGGGCGAAACGTCCATATGCCTTCCTTCGGGTTAGAAGGGGGCGGGAGTGACCCCGCCCCCGAGGGAACTAGTTGCTGGCGGTGATGCCGATGATCATCGGGCGGTTGAGCAGAACCGTGAGGCTGGTCTGGCTCGACGTGAACGACACCGGCACCGCGATTCCCGCGATGCGGGAGCCGAGTGCCGTCACGCTGCCCACCTGACCCGCAGTCGAGGCAAGCGCGATGTAGGCGTTCGCGGCCACGCTGGTATTGCTCACCAGGGCGTAGTCACAGACGCCGACGACCTGCACCCAGCCAAAGACGTTGGTGGCAGACAAGTTGCCTGCCGCCACGCCGATGGGCCAGAAGCAGGTGCTGTTCGCGCTCGCCAGAAGGACCGCCGACTGCCCACCTCCGCCGATGCTCTGGCTGAGATGGACGAACTGGCCAGCCGCCGTGACGTTGGAGCCGCGCGCGTAGACGAACACGCCAGCGCCAACGTTGACGGACGACTTGCCGGTCTGGCGGTCCACGCCGCGAGCCTCGATGCCGAGGTCGAAGCGCTGCACGGTATCGGTCTGCGACACGGGGGTCGCGCCGACGGGAGTATCGATGACGTAGGAAGATGCCATTGGTTTGTCTCCTTAAACCGTGGTGGCGAGAACGCGGCCGTTAAACTGCGCGCCGCTGACAGTGAGGGCACCCGCCCATGCCAAAATGGCGACTTCCGCATCCTGATTCACCGCGTACCGGCGGTCCGGGCTGAGCGGCACGAAGTTGCGGTCCTTGTGAGGACGGAACTTCAGATACTTGCTGTTCAGCAGATAGAACGTGCCATGAGTGCTCGACGCGTCACCGGCAAAGCCGCCGATGCCTCCGTCGAGGTACACGTCAGCATTCATGTATTGGATGGTCTGGAATCCGAGGTCGGCCTTCTTGGCATCGGTGAACCGCTGGATGTTCTGGAGCGAGGCCATGAAGTCCGCCCAGAAGTTGTTGTCCATGATGCCGAAGTCCGGCCGGTCACTTCCTCGGATGGTGGTCGCCCACAGCGCGTTCATGACCGCCTGACACTTCGCGGAAGTCGAGATGTCAGCCGTGGTGCTGGTGCACTGAGAGCGCCAGAAGGGGAACGTGGTGCGCGAGATGCCGCCGTAGGTGCTCGACTGGCTGGAGGTCACCGTCGCCTCAACAGCCGCATCGAGGCCTACGATGGCCTTGCCGTTGAAGATGGTGCCGTCGGAGTAGCAACCCTGAGTGATGATGTTCGCCAGCGTGGCTTCCGCCACACCGAGGCGCGCATCCATCAGGTCAAGGATCTTCTCCTTGCCGTCGTTCTGCAGCTTTTCGAGCCCGCTGATCGTGACCGGCACGGCAGCCTGCTTGAGGCTGTACTGCGCAGCGGAGATCACGTCCTGCGCCGCGACGGGCAACAGGTCGTATCCGCTGTAATAGCTCGCGTTGCCGTTCTGGGCGAACGACAGCTCTTCGAGGATGGTGTTACCGCCCGAGATGGGCAGCACCCGACCCTTTTCTTTCAGGTGGGTGAGCAGCGCATTGTTCTTGGTGACGTTATCGGCAATCTTGCGCCGACGAGACTCGATTGCGCCGACGATGACGTCGGTCGTACTGGTAGGGAAAGCCAAGGCATACCTCCGCTCCAAAAAGCGCCGATTGCGTCGCCTTCTGCGCGTGGAGGCTTTCGCCTTCGCTCACGCCCCGCGACGTTTGGGGCCTTCCTGGGCGGATGGGCCTTGCGGCTTCCGCTTACTGACCTGCTGCCTTACTCCATGCATGCTCAAGATGAGCACGCCATGAATCATCTTCCGGTCCCGGTGGGGCTGTTGGGCCTCCGGGCTGTGACTTTACGGAGCTTGCTGCTGCATGAGCGCGCTGCGTGGCCTGTACATTGGTCGCAGCCTTCTTGCTCGCTTCACGCTGCTGAAACACACCCCTAATCTCGGGGTCTGCCCAGCAAGCTTGTTCATACGCCTGCTCGAGACTCATTGCAATACCTCGGTCCGTAGCCGCCTGCAAAATGACTCCGGTGGAGTATTGAATGTCCTCAGTCCAGAACTCAGGAGACTTTGAAGACACGAATGATTCAATGTCCGCGCTGGCATTCTGGGTGGCCGCCTGCCAGCGGGTCTGCTCCAGTTCCCGCCTGATTTCCTCTTTGGCTTGAGCAATGATCTGCTGCGGGTCAATCGATTGCGATGGTTGGCCTTGAACCGGCGCGGGCGTGGCGTCCAATGCCTGCGCCAACAGGTCCACCGGGACGCGGTAGGTCGTAATAGCCTGAGCCAAGACCTGTGCTCTCGTGCGCGGATCGGGGCTGGAGAGGGCCTGCTCGGTGCGCAGGAAGTTGCCGATCACTTCCTCGACTCGCGCGCCTCGCTGCAATAACCCCTGCTGGTAGGGCTGAACAGCGCGCAGGATCGGATCGATCTGCCGCTGCATCTCGACGGTCTTCTGGTGATTGATCAGAAAGTCCCGCTCGCGCCGGTTGGCTTCCTCGAGGAGCGGAGCGAACTCGGGCGGAAGCTTTGTAGCGAGCTCGCGGACACCAGGCTTCCATGACTGAGGTGGTTTGAGAACTGACGCAGGCGGGGTGGACTGCGTTTCGGGAGGTTTGGCCGGCTGCTGCCCGATTGCAACAGGCGGTGCAGCCACACCCGCTTGCGCCTCCGGTTTGGCCTGCTTGGCGGCCTCGCCGGACACAAAGCGCCCCTTGTCGTCGCGCGTGCGGCCCGCAGACTCGACGGCAGGAGCGGGCTCCACTTCCGGTGCGGCCTCGGCCACCGGGGATGTGGCTGGCGCTTCAGCGGATGGAGCCTCGGCGGATTGCTCCGCCTTCTCGAATGCAGCCGCCAGATCGGCGCGGCGGTCATCTACTTCCGGTTCAACGGTTTCTGCGGCCACGTTTCTCTACCTCGTAGGCAATCTTTCCGATTTCGCGGCGACGTTCCGGGTCCATAATCGGCGCGCCGTTCCTGATTGCTTTGCGGGCTTCTTCCTGCTTGGCCCATGTCTCTTTGAAGTCTGACGGATTGGTTAAGCCGCGCTCTTTCATGTACTCTTGATGCTTCCTTCGACTACCGATGTCCGTCTTTTCTGCGTCTGGAGCGCATGTGTTTTCGTAAAAGCGGCCAGCCATGACAGGGGCGTCAATCGCTCGCTCCGGGGCTTTGTATTCAGCGATGGGAACGAAGGTCATTTTCTCGCTGTCCCAGATGAAGGTGCCGCGCGTCGGCTTGTGGTCCTTGCCAAAGATGCGCTCGTAACCGTCTTCGTATTCCTTGGTGATCGGCAGGGTCTTTGGATCTGCGCCAGTGCTCATTGTGCGAACCCAATCGCGAGCGTGGTTCGACCACACCCGGAGCAGTCCCACGCGGAACCGGAGACCGCGCGCGTGAGCGCGCCACAGCCGTAGTAGCCATCGCAGCGCTGAAAGCCTTCCGGTGGCGGTTCGCGCTTCCACCGCTCCATGAGTTTCCTGCGCTCGTCGTCGTAGCGGAGGAGCGCCGCCATCGTCTCATCGCTCACGTCGGCCCCTCCTGCGTCACCGAATTAACCCCTTGAATAGCTGCTGTTCGGGCTTTTGCCTCTTCGCTCTGAATGCCTGCGACGTGCTGGGCCTGCTGCTGGCGCATCTCCATCGCCATCTTCTGCATGTCCATGGCGTGCTGCTCCTGCTTTACCTTCAAATCCATGGCCGTCCCCATCATGTCGGCCTTCGCCTTGAACTGCTCTGACTGGCCTTTGATCTGCGCCGCCTGCACCTTTGGATCCGGCGGGGGCGGCGGGGGCGGCTGCGATGCTGCGGTCTTCAACTCGGCCACGAACTGATCGAAGATGCCTTCCAGTTCCGCTGCGCCCTTCAATCCTGCGCACAATGACTGCGCCATACTCAGAATGAAGGAGACACCTGCTTGAGTGGCCTGCGGGCCTGCGGTGCCGAGCATTTGCAGCATCGGCATCATCCCCTGGAAGTATTGGCTCAAGGCTCCAACAAACTCCGTCCGCTCCTGCTTGATGGCTGCGAAGTCCTGCAGGGACACGCTGTCGGGATTGACGGAGATGCGGAACTGAAAGTCAGGCTGCTTGATCAGCGCGACTGCGCTTTCGGCGAGCTGCGCGTCGGGAGTCTGCTCGATGTTGCTGCGCTTTATAATGGTCTGCGGGTCGAACAGTTTGGAGATGATCTCCGCCTTGATCTTCTGTGTGTCGGAGGCAAAGCGCGCGAACTCGTCCTGAAGGGTCTGCACCCGGACGGAGGCGAAGCGCGCCTTGATGGCCTGTTCGGTGGCGGTAGTCTGCTCGCTGGCCTGCCCGCGCATGATGTCGCTCATGCCGGTGATCTGAAAGAGCAACCCGATTTGCTCGGTACGCACGTCGCGCAACTTGTCGAGGGCCGCAACGATCTGCTCGATGGGCAGCCAGTCTGTATTGCCCTTGATGCCGCCCTTTTCGGCAAAGAGCGCCCATGAGTCCACGCCGATCATTTCGTTCTGGCCGGTCTGGCTGACGAGCCGCTTCAATTCCTCGCTGTTCTTGTCGTAGACGCCCGCCACCCTGACGCACTCCTGCAGCATGTCGATGCGTGTGGTGAGTTGGTCAATCGAGTTGTAGAGGTCCTGCGCCAGAGTGAAGTCAGGAGTCGGCAGGAGCTTGCTGGTCGTGAGGTTGGCGAACATCGGGCGTGGGAACGGCCAGAAGTTCTCCAGCTCGAGCGGGTCGGGCTTCTGGTCTAGGATTTCCTCAGCGCCGACGACGTACCAATAGACCGCCTTCTTTTCCTTGCTCCAGATCTCCCAGACGATGCACCGATCCAGCGGGTCTTTGACCTTGGTCGCGTCGTCATTGCCGGCAGGGTTCTTCCGGTTGGCGGTCCAGACTTCTTTCTTGTTCGGGAAGCGCTTTTCAAACTGCGCCTCGCTCATCTCTGCCGAGAACGCCCACCAGCGCAATTCAGAGAAGACGCGGCAAGGGCTCCAAAGCTGGTCCTTCCAGTACACGTAATTGACGCAGACATACTCGTCAGGCCGCGTCTCTTGTGCGGGGATGGCCGTGGTCGGGTCTGGCTCTCCGGTGACTGGATGGGGCTGTGCGGGCTGTTCCTCTGTCATCTGCGGCTCGCCCGGCTCGTAGGTCACCCGCACATTTCCAAGGCCCGAGCGCAGGCGGTCTGACAGCGCGTTCTTGAGCGCTTCTTGCTGCGTGTCGTCGTCGCGCTCGATGTCCGTATTGAGGATGCGCTCCAACATCTCCGCGGCCACGCGCGCCACGTCATCCGCCGAGTCCGCAAACCTGCGCTCGACGCCCACTTCCGGAGTCCTTCCGAAAAGCAGGGCTTCCATGGTCTGCGTGTTTGCGGTGAAGAGGTTCAGCCGCGATTCGTTGGTGTTGTTGCCGCGATCATCGACGTACCGCTTGATGATCTTTTCCGCCCGTTCCCACCATGTCTTCTGTGCTTCTCGCGCAGCGGACAACTCCTTGCCCCAAAGAGCCGCAAGGCCCTTGGGGCTGTCGTCCTGCTGATCGACGGTGGAGATAGGGGCGGTGTCGGCCATTTACTTGCGGCAAGTGAGCGTGACCATCATGTCGCCCGCCCCTTCCTTGTGGTCCCTGATTGCTTCCTGCACGAATTCCTGCGTGCGTCCGACAAGGTGCGGAGCGGGCATGTAGCCGCAGCCGCCAATCGGGAAGTCGCAGGTATAGAAGTCGTCGTGCGGTGCCTGAGTCTTGCGCCATTCCTTGTCGAGGTAGTGATAGGACATCTCACCGACCGGAGGCCATTCGTGGGTGATGTCTCCGATGGACCGGCAAGAGGCCCAATAGGGCGTAACGAATTGCGCCTTGCCGCCCGGCTTGAGGACGCGCCAAAGCTCATTGAAGAAGTGCGCGCGCGGGTAGGTGATAACCTTCTTGAGTTTGACGACGGTCGGCCCCCCTACTCCATCGGCATTGTCTGGAGCGACCATGACTGCTTCAAACGGGCCCGTGTATCCGGTCAATTCATAGTCCACAGACTTGCCCGGAATGTGTTCCAGCATGTGATGGCAGTTCACCTCATCCACGCTGCTGTCCGCGAAGGGCCATTTGCCGACCGAGAGGTCGCACACCACATCCGCGCCGTCCGAGGCTTGGATATCGACGCCAGTCCAACCGAGTTCGCGGGTCCAGTTCTTCATTTCGGTGCGGCGGGCGAGGTTGCCGCAGCCGAGGTCCAGTTTGACCGGCTTGCCCGGCTCGACGGCAGCAGGAGGCACAGCGCCTTCGGGAAGGTGCTTCACGCCGAGGAAGCGCTCCATGGCGGCAAGCTTCTCTTCAATCTCTGCGATCTTCTTCTGCTCGGCAGAGACCGGCTTTGGATCTCTCGCCTTGCACTCGCCGCATCGCAAGAGCGAATGCTCGCAGGATGAAAAATCAGCGGCTCCGGAGGCCGGAACAATGCCATTTCCTACCATGTCTTGTCCTCGTTCACGTCGTAATGTCCAACCAGCACATCGCAGGCGATTGCACAGCGATAGCCGAGCTTCTTTGCCTCGCTCCAGAACGTCAGGTCTTGCGTCCCCACCCCTTCGTCCTTGCTGCATTTCGTCTTGAACAGCGGGCGGGGAAAGCGGGGGTCCTTGAACATATCCAGCCGCCAGAGATTGAAACCCATCCCCGTCCCCCAGCACTCGACCAATCCACCCCTGGGGTCCGGTGGTTGAGGCCGCCAGTTGGGCATGGGGTCTTTGATGTCTCCCCAAATCTGCGGTACGCCGCCCGGCCCCTTGGTCCAATACAGCCCGCCAATGCAGGCGAACTCCGGGTGCGCTTCCATGTGCTTGATCAGCGTCAGCAGGCCGTCGGATGGCGGGGTGTTGTCGTGCTCGATGGTCAGGACGTACTTGAAGTCCTTGAACTGCGGGTCTCGAGCGAACTGCTCGAAGGCGTTGGAATAGGCCTCACCTACCTCCATCCCGATGAGCGGGATTTTTGGGCAGGACTGATTGGGCGGGGAGAGCAGGTTCATTAAAGCGAAGACGGGCTTGGTGGGCGTGGTGCGCCCGCAGGGCATGACGATGATGGTGTTGGTCTTGGCCCAGCTCTTACCCTCCATGATGCGGAGGGTGGATGTGTCGAGGTTGGCGTTGTGAGCACCAACCAAGGACCAATCCGCAAAGGCGGGAACCGGGGTTTGATTCAATTGATCTTCTCCGCGCTGGCGCTGACCGCGTAAGCCGACGTACCAAAGGTGCCAGCCACCGAGACCTGAATGTTCTGGCTCGCGGCCGAGTGCAGGAACACCACGCCGTTGACCTGGCCGGTCACATCCACGGCGTTCAATGCGAAGGTTGCACTCGTGTAGGTCTTTGCTCCGCCCTCGTCGGTCCAGATGATGGAGACGGTGGCCGTCGTGCCGGTGCCGCTGGTGGTCGTTCGGGCATTGAAGCTGACGCGGTACTCGCCGGCCGCTGCCGATGCGACGATGTTCGTCGCACCAAGCGCAGATCCGCGCCCAGTGAGCAGGACTTGCGAGCCGTAGAACGGGACGGTGCCAACCGATACGGACGGGGCCGGGCCAAGCAGGTAATCAGCACTCCCGCTGCCGGTGAACGTATTGGGACCGAGCGTGATTGCGCTGGCGTTAGTGAAGGTCCGAATCCCATCCCAAAAGTTCTTGACGATGTTGTGCGAGAGAAAGACACGCTGGGTATAAGCGTCCGCCCCGATACCAAGGTGCGTGGTCGTGCTCGCAGCCCCGCCTACGCAGTCGAGGATGTTGCCTTCGATTCTTACGTCGGTGACCGGCGCGGTGGAGTTGGCCGCCGTGCCGATGAGAGCCACGACCGGAGAGGAGGAATCAGGAAAGCCGGTGCAGACGTTATCGACGATCTGCAGGTTCTTCCACCCGCCCTGCTGCCCATGAACGATGATCGCGTGCTGCCAGTAGTTGCTGGAGTCCACGCTGATGATCTTGTTGCCACGACAGACCAGCGTGTCTGAGTAGGCCAGCGTCCCCGAGCCATTGTCCTGCGCGTCGGCGTAGATGCCGATGCACTGGACGCCGTTGGCGATCATCAGGTTGTCGCTGATGTCGATGTGATCGTTAGGCCCTTCATTGGTGCTTCCCGACGCGGGCCGCACGTAGGGCCGCACGTAGTCGGGTGGTGTCGGGTTGGCGTAGAAATCAGACGGTTGGGTGAGCGAGATCCCCCACATCGTGTTGTGGTGGAAGCTGATCTCGCTTGAGCTTTCGATGTGGACTGCTGCCGTGTACGAGTGCGAGCCGGTGATGAAGTTGTGGCAGATCTCGACGCGCTTGATGGTCGCGTTGCCGGTGCCCAAGGCGGCCCCGGTAGAGCCATTGGACATGAGGTTGATGGAGCCGCCCCAGAGGCGGCACTTGCTCATCGTGCCGCCGATCCAGTTGCCTCGCACGAGGGCCTGATCGCACCCGTCGTTGAACTGGATGGAGTACCACTGCGTATTGTTGATGGTGTTGTCGATGATCTTGGCGTTCGTGACTACCGACATGAAGATGGCCGCGCCGCCGATGGTCTCGAAGTAATTGTCACGCACCGTCAGCGCATCGACGTACTGCGCGTAGACCGCATGCGTAGCGAATGGGGTTCCGACGCCGCCAACCGGATAGAGTGTCCATGGCAGATTGTTGAACCGGCAATTGCTGACGCTGATGTTGGTCAGGTGCGTGCCGCTCGTGCCGAGGGCCTGAATGATGTAGTGATTGACCGATGCGCTGCCGGTGGTCGCCCCGGTCGCATCAAAGACCACGCCATCAAACGAGACATTGCTTGCCGACACGCTGAACAGCGTTCCGCCGGTGCCGTCCTTGAAGCCCACGAAGATCTTGCCACCCGTGCCGATGACCCTCGTACCTGCTACCTTGATGTTGACCGTGCTGTTCAGCCGGAACGTGCCCTTGGGGATGATGACCGTTCCACCGGCAAGCAGGGCAGCATTGAAGGCAGCCGTATCGTCGGTAGAGCCGTCTCCGGTCGCGCCGTAGGCGTAGACGTTCTTCTCTGCGCCGCCCAAGAGCGCATTGACGGCATTCTGCGCGTCAACGATTTCCGGATCGTTGGCGTGACTGCCGGTCACTACGCTGGTGGGCATTGCGGTCAAGCGTTGCTCATCTGGAACCAGACGGGGCGGCCAGCAATGCTCAGGCTCGAAATTGGCATCGTGGTCGAGAAGGTAGGTGAGGCATTCAGGACAGCGACGTCATAGAAGAGGCTGTTCGTCGTAGCGTTCGCCCCCAGCACGCCGGCAGAGATGCTCGCCTGCTGGCCCACCACCTGAAGCTGACTAAACGACAGCAGAGTCACGTTGCTATTGCTGGTAGCCGTGCTCGACGAGTGCTGAAAGCCGATGAAGTACTCACCGGCCGGAAGTGTGGTCACCAGGGGAATACTCAGTTGCTTGACGCCGCTGGCGAATGCAGACCAGCCGCCGTCTCCGCTGGTCGTGGTGAACGCAGAGGTCCCTCCGGTCGTATCAGTCACCCACGACAAGCCGAAAGACTGCGAGCCGGACGAGTAGCTGATGGTGCCGGTAACGCCCAGCGAGCCGGAAACCATCGGGGCGAGCTGGGTGCTGTTGGCCGCGTAGTCGGAGCGGCTGTAGATGAACGCACTGTAGGCGTAAGAGAAAGCCTCGCTGCCGCTCGAGTTGGCAGAGGTAGCTTGCGGTACGCTGGCGTTCAGTGTGTTCTGAACGATGATGTTCTTCACCGCTACCGGAGCGGGCTGATTCCAGTGAATGAAAGCCGCCGAGGCAGGCGGGATGCTGGAGAACTGCGAGGCCGTGAGCACCGGATACGGCTCATACGCCGACAGCATCGGCTTGCCGACGAAGAAGTCCGGATAAAGCCATGCGGTAGGGGTTGAATTGCCCATTTAGATTCGCTCCCCTCTGCTGCGCTGGTTCTCCCGCATGCGGTCTGCCCAAAGCTGCTCAAGGCTCCATGCCTTGTTCATGGGCGGGATTACAGGCTCAGCCGGAGGCGGCTTGGCCTTGCTGATCTTCATGATGTGCTTGGCGACTATCGCCGCGTACCGGAAGGCGTCCGCAGTGTGCGACGACCAGTCGTGCTCTGGCTTGCGCGAGTACGTCTTGGTGTCTTCATCCCACTCATAGTGATAGGAGCGCAGCGCTTCCACCCCGTCGGCGCACTTGCTGGTGAAGCGACAAGGCTGCTCAAGGAGCCATCTGGCGGCCTGAATGCCGTCCAGAAGGCTAAGGGCGGGACCAATCCGAACACGCCCAGCGTATCGGGATCTGAATTGATCTTCGACCGAACTCCCTGTGGCCAGAGTGTGCGCCGCTGCGTCGTGCGGGAGCCAGTGCATTTTGACTTCGTACCCACGCTTTTCTATCTCATCGAAGTAGTGCGAAAGCGGCTGGCCGTGAGCCTCGTGATGGTCGATAAAATCCAGGCCGCCTGAAGCGTTAATCCGCCAGAACCAGATCGCTGTCGCATCAGTGAAGCCAAGATCGTAGGAAGCAAATACCCCGTCCCTCGGGTGCTCAAACTCGCCGTATCCGCCACGCTTCTCGAGCTTTTCAATCAGGTCGCCGTAGACCGCGCCGACGTTTGCCGCCGTCCAGTCGCACAGATACTCCTGACGGATCAGCGCCTCGGGCTTGCCCTCGGCTCGCTCCTCGTCGATGGTCCTGTCTGGGTCGTAGGCGCGGGTGTCGTAGAGCGTCAGCATCTCCGCGAAGTAGGCGTTATTGCCTTCGGCCTGCAGTCGTCTGAATGTGTCGAACTTTTTGCGGCCGTGGTTATTGCCGCGAGGCGTGTAGACGTAGGCCTCCCATCCATCGTTCTCTCGCAGCATCGGGGAGATGAGGTCGGCAGCCTTGGGCCGAGCAATGCTGTACTCTGAATGCAGAACGCCAACCGGACCGGCTCCAACCGTCTCGATCTTGTCGGTGCCGATGACGCGGTAAAGCGAGCCATTCCGCAGCTCAATCGCCATCTGCTGGTTGTCCCGGCGCTTGACTAGTTCGGCCGGGAATACGTTGTCGATGATGCGCTTGCCGTCGCGCGTAAAGCCGTCCCAGATGGCCTTACGGCCCTGCTCAAACGTGGGGAATGTGTGCCAGTAAGCCCCGATGCGGCGATGGGCGCACATGTTCAACATGTGCATCCCCGTGAGGTCTTTGCCGCCTCGACGATGAACCACCCAGGCGGCCTTCTTGCCTCTTCCGTCAAGCCGCTGGCCTCCCGGCTTGCCGAGGAAGTGACGCATGAACGGCCGCTGGTAGTCGCGTGGCTCAAAGTCGTGTGGTAGCTCTATGCTCAATCAACGGTGTTGGCCGGGGGCGGGATGGGGCTCGGCTTGTGCTGACTCTTGTCTTCGCCTTGCCCGCGCTTGCGCTTCAGCGCAGCCGCGAGAGCGCGCTGCTTGAGCATCTTGCTTCCCTTGTCTGGCGGACCCATCGCGGGCACGCCTCCGTATTCAGATTTCACGGATGATCACCTCCAGCGGCTTGTCGCCGCCCTCGATCTTCTTCGGGATTGGACCGCATACCTCTTCGCGGATGGCCCGCGCGGCGGTCAGCACGGCAAACTCCCTGAACGGAGCCACCGTCTCTTCCATCACGTCCGCAATGCGCTCAAGCGCGCGATTCGCCAGCTCGCGCTCTGCCTCTGATGCCGTCTCTGGAATGCGCAGGCCTGCCGCTTTGATTGCAGCCACCGCGCCGCGAGGGAGCACGTCCTTCGCACCCTTCGGCCGCCCCGCCCCTTCTCGCTTGCCGCCACGTGGCACGTTAGCGCCACCCGCCGACAATCAAAAATTCAATCGCAGGCTCCATTGAAGAGCATACGGGTTCTGCATGGGTTTGCTGTCAAGTGCCGCGAGGCCTCAGCAGCGCTTTTGTATCCTCGCCGCGCTTCAGTGCCTTGAATCTTTGGTGCATCCGCTGCCTGCTAATTCCCACAAGTCTCGCCAAGTCGGCGAGCGTAGCGCGTCTACCATCCACGGTTACGTACACATTCCTGCTTGTGTTTGAGTTCTGCTCCTGCCGCGTCGCCCATCTGCAATTCGACGGCTCATAGTTCCCGTCGTTGTTGATTCTGTCGATGCTCATGCCCTGCGGAGGCTCACCCATGTCGGCAAGGAAGGTTTGAAAGTCCATCCATCTGTCACAAACCCTGATGCCTCTTCCGCCATAATGTTGATAGCCGGTGCTCTTGGGGTTGTTGCATCTCAGCAACATGCGTCGCCATGTTCCTTTGGCCTTATCCATGATTTAGTGCCACCCTCGCCATCTGAATCATTGCCGGACCACACCGGAACTCCCTGCAAATCTCTCTTTGTGTAAGCTCTCCTGCTTCTACTGCTCTCATGATTGCTTCTTTTCTGAAGGAGGGGAGGCGGAGCCATTGAGCCCACGCGCTGATTCTTTGGGTTGGGCACGGGAGGTCGTCATAGGCGTAGCCTCCGGCGCTCTTCACGCGGAAACCTGCTTTTTGGCAATCCAGTCGCGCCCGTTGTGATCTGCCACCTTGCGCAAGTCACGATTCAGTTTCTGGCGGCCGGCGTCACCTGCGGGCCAGAGGCACGGGTGGGCCTCGCGAATGTCGAGGGCCGTGCATGGCAGGAGGCGACCTATGATGCGCAGGCGCGTCTCCTCGTTGTGGAAAAGCCCGCACTCGAGGCACGGGAGTGACAGGATCAGCAGTTTTGCTTGATTTGCCTGCTTTCGCCACCACTCGCGGCCAGTCTTGCGGACCAGTGCGCGATGTGTTTCACGATAGCGAGCCTCCCATGCATTGCGCTTGTCCTTGTTCTTCGATCGCCACTCCCTCCTGTAGGCCTTTCTCTCCTCTTTATTGTCCGCATATAACTGCCGCATATACGCTCGCTTGCAGTCTTTGCACTGGTTGGTAGGCCGATCGCGGTGCCGCATCATCCTGTTTGGACAGGTCGAACACTGGACCTCTTTCATTCGTCCGCCTCCTCGGCTTGACACGGTGCCGCACCGCGTCGGTCGATTTTTGTGTTTCCACACTTGACGGGTGTGTATCGGGTGTGTATAGTCTGCTCATGCTCGATTGACGAGCAAGGGAGACGAAGATGGCGACCACTATGCGGTGCTGCTGGTACGAGCAGGTCGATGCGGAGGGCCACGATGCCGTGACGAGCCTCTTTGAGCAGCGCCGACACGACGGCGTGCTGTCGGTCGAGCATCCCGCCTCGTCGCGCGGGCTGCCGGTCTACGTCGAGGACGGCGTGCCGCGCGGTCCGGCCGACCTGCCGCGCGCGACCCACCTCCACTACGACCGCGCCGATGAGGACTTGGGCATGATCCGAGCTGCGCAGCTCGCGGGCTACCGCATCGAGGTGGATCGCGAAGATGAGCGCATCGATGAGGCTGACTCCGTGAGCGAGAGGATCTGACCGGTGCCATCCCCCCTCGACCACCGCTTGCAGCTCGTCCTGTCCCAAGAGGAGCGCGAGGCGTTCGCCAGTGCGGCAGAGCGATCCGGTGAATCGCTCTCCGCGTGGCTCCGGCGTGCTGGACGGGAGCGGCTTGCGCGAGATCGGACCCGCGACCTCGGTCTGCTGCCAAAGAGGCAAGGCGGTTAAGTTGGCCCCGATCACTCGTCGGCCTTCTCGGCTTTGTCTTGCCAGTGAGTGACGCGGAGGTCTTCGCCTGAGATGTGCTGCCACCCGACCGGATCTCCGTTAAGTCTGGACGCGATGCGCTGGCCGTATTTGGCTTTGAATTCCTCGCCGGTGAGATTGGTTGTCACGATGCTGGGCCGCCGATTCGCTTCGCGGTGTTCGAGCACGTCCGTGATGCGCGACGCCGCGTAGCCTCCGGGGCTGTGCTCAATCCCCACGTCGTCCAGCACCAGGAGTCCAGCGGCTCGCATGCGCTCGTCCAGCGTGGTCTTGCGGACGCCGTATTCATCGGGGTCCGTGAAGTCTGGCTTGGCGAGGTCGGGGGCGTGAACCCACAGCCCCGCCTGCTTCGACAACGCGTGAGCACATGCCGTGCTTTTGCCGCAGCCAGTGCCGCCCGACAGCACCGCCAGCACACCATCGCCAGCGAGAATTTTCTGCACGACCCCAAGCGCCAATGTCGGCCGCGCCTCGATGGCGATCCGGTGAAACTTGCTCGGCACGCCAGCCCAGCGCATCGAGTCTTCCGGGGTCACGATACGCCGTACCCACTCCACTCCCTTTGCATCCGTAAATCGCTCGTATTTCATGGCTTAAAGCACCTTCCTTCCAGGTGTCTCGGACTGCAATTTGTCGCTGACTTGCAGGTGCGCGGTCGGGCGCCGCACGAGCTGCGAGCGCGCGTTTTCCCCTCGCATCATGCCGATCAAGTACGCCTCGCCCTTCTTCTCGGCGGCGCAGGCGCGGTCCAAATATTCGTTCGCGGCCCGAACGCGTATCTCTGGCGTAAACTGCCTTGCCCGCATGAGAAAGCCGCGCCATGGGCCTTCCGCCATGGCCCCGCTGGTCCGCGTTGACGCGATGGCTTGATGCACGCGTTCGAGTAGATCCGAAGGCCAGCCATCTGAAAGCTCCGCCAGTGAAGGCAGCGGCTGAGCCGAAGGCGAAGACGCAGGGAGATCTTTTTCTTCTTTCTGATCTTCTTCTACTTCTGCTCTAGACGCGTGACGCCCCTGCGTGACATTTGAAGTTGTCACTGGTGACAGTGGTGTCTTGTCACGCGTGACAAGCCCCCTTTTTCGATCTTGCCTGTCACGCCACATTGCGCGCTGCTCTTCCAGTGTGACTTCGCCTTGACGCTTGGTGAAGTTGAGCAGGCGAATGGTGCCGTCGGGGTCCAGTTCGACCATTCGCGCGGCCTGAAAGTGAGTGAGCCCGGTCGCAACCGACTTGCGGGGGATGTTGAAAGCCCCCGACAGTAGCGCCACGTCGTATCCGTGGATTGCGCCGTGGTCGTCCACCTTCTTTGCCAGGCAAATCAGGCAGGTCCACAGGTGACGAACGGCGATGGGCTGACCGAGGATCTTTCCGTCGGTCGGCATGTCCACATCAACCTTCGCCCAGATTGGCATCTATCCGAGCCCCAATCCAGCCAGCACCATGCGTTCCAGGTGGGCCTTGAGATAGGCAGTGACCCGCTCTGATTTGGCGATGGTGATTGATCTGCCTACGTAATTCGCATTGCAAAACCAGCAGAGCAGGCCACGAACAAACTGCTTTCGCTTTTCAGGGGGGAGCGTCTTCCACCCGCGAACGTGTTCGTGGTCGATGTGCAGGAAGCGCTTTGGCGGCTTGCGGCAGACTGCGCACTTGCCTTCCTGCCGCTCCAGGATGTCCAGCCAGTCACCTGCCGAGAGGCCGTATTTGCGAAGCGTGGCTGCAGTCGGTGGCTTCACATGCCCCCCAACTTGTGTTGCTTGGGCTTGGGCGGGCGCAGGCCCAACGTGTACTGCTCGCGGGCTGCTTCAATGCGCTTGCGTGCCTTCTCGAAGTTTTCGAGCTTTCGCTTTTCGAGGATGGTGGCTTGCTGCTCGGCGGGCAGTTCCTTCTCTTCGTCGGTGAGCGTGGCCCACCCGCGCTCCCATCCGACCACGCGTCGACCGAGCCGCTTGCACTGCACCAGCACTTCGCCGCTACCCGCGAAGGCGTCCAGCACGAGATCGCCAAAATCGGTGAAGTCCGAGATCAGCGCCGCGATCAGGCCAGGCGGCTTCTGCGCCGAGTGGATGCGCGCGCCGTTGCCAGCGCGGTCCAGCATGATCGGCTCGTCGTACCAGCCTTGCCGCCCGCCGCCGTTCCAGCGCTTCGCGCCGGGCGGGTGTGCCGCCGTGATCGCCTCACAGGCGATGCCGGGCCGGTCCCCCGTGAATTGCGGCGTGCCGCCGACCTTGCGCCAGAACAGCGTGCGCACGTACTCGAGCCCGTGACGCTCCAACGATTCACGCCACAGGTGCGAACTTTCCGTGTCGGAAAACACCAGCACCCAGCGCCGCACGAGCCGTGCGAACTGCGCCGCCGCGTTCTCTCGGGTGGTATCGTCAAGGGGCTCAAAGCCAAGCTCGCGGTTGCGATTGAACGCCGCGCGCCCAGTCCCTTCTTCGACTTCGATGCAGCCGCGCCGTGACCGCGTGTGAACGTGCTCCGAGTACGCAGGATCGGTCAGCACCACGTCCACACTCTTCTCTGGCAGCGCTCGCATCCCTTCGATGCAATCTCCGAGATGTAAAACGTGGTCGCTCACGCCAGAGCCTCTTCAGCAATGCGTCGGACCTTGGCTACTGTGCCGCCCTCAGACTTCTTGACGGTCTGAAGGATGGCCCGGAGAGCTGCAAAGTATTTAGCCTCGTTGGAGATAGGGGAATTGAGGGCGCTGCGCGCGGCTGCCTCGGTGGTCATGCGTCACCGAACTTTCTGTTTGCTGCCTTGAGCCCTTTGCTTTTCGTAGAAGGAATCGTGAAGGCCTTGAAGCACCCCCACCACGCAGCCAGCCCAATCACCACCAGGGCTCCGCAAAATCCCAACTGGTCAGCCCACGTCAGCGGCTCGGTCATTGCCCACCCCGCTTAATTCGCTCGGTCAACAGTTCCCACGACACATGAAATCTCCTGGCTGTCGGCAGCAGGCCTACTGACGGATTGGCCTTGAAGTACGCCAGCGCCCGGGTCAGCTTGATCTCCCGCTGCTCTCGCCGGAAAGCCTTCTCGTCCCGAAGGGCGCTTTGCTGTGAAATGGGCTTGGTCAAGGCTCGTCTCCGTCCGCGAAAACATCGTCCGGGAGAGCTGCAGCCTCTTGCTGGATGGCCGTGCCGATCGCGTTGTGCTGCGCGAGCGCGTACTTGAGCCGCCGCAGTTCTTCGGCCTTGCTCATCAAGCGCGGCGGCCGAACCTCCAGCCCTCGCTTCTCCGCGAAGTGCTGCGCGACCTCGCCCTCGAAGTCGTAGTGCTCTGCCACGTAATCAAGCCAGTCGTCAGGCCAGTGCTTCTTCCCCGCCAGCACTTCCGAGACGTGCGCATCGCTCGCGCCCACCTGCGCCGCAAACACCGACTGCTTGGGGCAGTACTTCTTCAGGATGTCCCGTACGGTTTCCGACAGCGAACGGGTTTTCCGTTGGGCGGGCGGGACCTTGATTGCGAGTTGTCGGCCCATTTCCCCTCACCGCGAACCGTTTGGACTGCCTGTTCAGTTCCGTTTCGCCGTGCTTCGCTGTGCTTCTGCGAACATGAAAAAGGCCCGAACCGAAGTCCGAGCCCGTGAGCTACCGCTTGCTATGTCGCTTGATCTTCACCAGCCCCCACGACTCAGCCGGAACAGCGCCGCCGCTTCCAACATGGACCTTGCGCGCCCGATACACGTCGAGGTTGCGCACCCTACGCATGGCCCGCGTGAGGCATGTGCCATCAACACCGATGCGCCCGGCAAACGCCGTCGCGGACAGTCCGTTCTGATGCAGGTAATTGGCGAGGAGCGTCGCGCCATCGATCTCACCCATGGAAGCTAAGGGTACTATGGCATTAGCCACAGTGTCAAGCGCCATACGTGAGCCCACCGCCACACTGGACCCCGGATACAAGGCCTACGTGGCGGCTAAACCATATCTTCCCAACGAAATAGACAGGCGCGTCGTGGCCCACCTGAGACGACTCATCGCGGACGGCAGGTTCTCCAGCCCATACGCGCTAGCCGTGACGGCCAAGTTGGATTCCTCTACGATCTACAAGATGTTCAGCGGCGAGCGCGGGGTCGGAACGGACACGCTGGTCAAACTGCGCGACAACCTGAAGGTGCAGGCCGACTGGCTATTGGACCCGGTCCCGCAGGAGGAGATGGACGCCGCGATCCGCCCAACAGGGCCGGTCGAGAGAATTGTTAAGGCCGCCGTGCGGGCACATGCGTCGAAGGGCAGGGCGCGGCCCGCAAAAACAGGGGGTTGAGAGCCGCTGTCGGGGGGATGGTTTAGATCCGCTCGCAGTCAACAGGAGCGGATCTCGATGACCCCGGAGAGCAGGCAAGTGGTCGAAATGATCGACAGACAGCCGGTGGAGCTGCGCCAGACGGTGCGCGACGCCGTGGAGCGGATCGTAAAGGCATGCAGTAAGCCGCCACGCCCAAAGCCGCAGCGCCAGCTTGCTCTTCTCCCGCCAGACAGCAATCTGATCGTTGGTCCGTGGGGCAAGACCTAGCCGCGCGAGCCAGTGAACGTCTCGTGGATTTGGCAACTCGGATAGCCGATCACGGCTGACCCAGAGACGCCCGATCCCGAGAACGACGCCGAGATCTGCAGTGTGCCCGTCCCGTTTGAACCGCTAACCTGGCAGGCCCACGTTGCACTGTTGCCGCTGGTGGTGCCGGGGCATGTCCCGTTTAGACTCGCGATGGCGAGCGTTGCCGACGTGCCCGAAGTCGTTACGGTGAACGAATCCGTGTAGGTCGTTCCGGCCGTCACCCCAGAGCAGCTGCTCGATGTGACGCTCTCGTGGGCCGCGTAGAGCCCGTCGATCGAGACAGGACCGACACCCCCACCACAGGCGAGCGCCAACGCCAGCAAAACCATTCGTCGCATAAGCCCTCCGCGACATAGACGAAATCACTACCCGCGCCACCGCCGCAACTATGGCAGTTGACACATGCTGTGGCGTATGCCATAGTCTCCCTTGTCAGGCGGTGGCTAGGTGGGGCGTCGGGCGGGACATGGTGCAAGCGGACCGGGCTGGAAGTTAAGGGCGGGGCCACCAAGAAGGCTTTTCAAAGAAGGGGGCGGAAAACCGTGACGCGGGAGAGCTATACGAAAGACCAGATCGCAGAGATCCTTGCGTTGCACGGCAAGTGGATGCGCGGTGAGAACGGAGGATCCCGCGCGAACCTCTCCCGCGCGAACCTCTCCCGCGCGGACCTCTCCCGCGCGGACCTCTCCCGCGCGTACCTCTCCTGCGCGGACCTCTCCCGCGCGTACCTCTCCCGCGCGAACCTCTCCCGCGCGAACCTCTCCGGCGCGGACCTCTCCTGCGCGAACCTCTCCCGCGCGGACCTCTCCCGCGCGGACCTCTACGGCGCGGACCTCTACGGCGCGGACCTCTCCGACGCGAACCTCTCCCGCGCGGACCTCTACGGCGCGGACCTCTCCGACGCGAACCTCTCCTGCGCGAACCTCTCCGGCGCGAACCTCTCCGGCGCGGACCTCTCCGGCGCGGACCTCTCCGGCGCGAACCTCTCCGACGCGTACCTCTCCGGCGCGGACCTCTCCGGCGCGAACCTCTCCGGCGCGAACCCCTCCGGCGCGAACC